>Ga0070667_100000330_pt1 | contig 52776 bp, 51 predicted proteins | sample KBSS33metaG_FD_64659 | JGI IMG/M metagenome (GOLD analysis project Ga0070667, IMG submission 64659) | Switchgrass rhizosphere microbial communities from Kellogg Biological Station, Michigan, USA - KBS S3-3 metaG | ecosystem: Host-associated > Plants > Roots > Rhizosphere > Soil ...
CCCCGCGCAACCCCGCGATCGACCAGAAGGCCGACACCGCACCGGCCGCCAGCTCCGCGTGCACCAGCACCCGGCCCGGCTTACCGCCTGCCACCAGATCGGCGACCGCGCGCCGGTGCCCCCGCACCTGGGCCACCGTCTCGGCGCCCGGCCCCAGGGTGCGGCGTTGGACGACCTCACCGAACAGTGGCCTTACGGCGTTGACGAAGTTCTCGGCGTAGTCGCCGACCGCCGTCTGACCTTCGGCCGGCCCGATGTAGACCAGCCGGTACTCGCGTAGATCGACCGGCATCAGCAGAACAAGGGCCGGTACTTTGCGCTGTAGCCCAATGCATCCGGATTACGCTTGGCGAACACTTTGGCGGGGTTGCCACCCACCACGTCGAGCGGGGCCACGTCCTTGACCACGAGCGCCTGCGCGGCGACGACCGCACCGCGGCCGATCAGCGCGGGCAGCACCATGGCCCGGCTGGCGATCCAGACGTAGTCCTCGATCACCGTCGGGATCGGGATGGGCAGGAAGTCCGGGTGGTTGATGTCGTGGCCACCACCGAGCAGGTGCACATCGCTGGCGATGGTGACGTTGTCGCCGATCCACAGGCCGGCGCGCGCGTCGAGCAGGCAGCGGAAGCCGATGGTGGTGCCGTTGCCGATCGTCAGGAATTCGATGTCCAGGATCGTGGTGCCGCGCATGATCGTCGACCACTCACCGATGGTGGCGCCGAACAGCCGCAGGAAGCCCTGGCGAATGGTGTGCGAGGGAATGTGCGTGATGAACATGTTGAACAGCAGTTCGCCAATTCGGTTGCGCGCCTTACGGCGAACATCCATGGCCTGCATCTTGTAGTAGGTGACGCGGCCGTCTTCGCCGAGCTCCCACTCCGGCTCCGGCGGCAATTTCAAAGTCGGCGCGGCCGCTTTCTTGCGTGCCACATCTGCCGGGTCTGCCGTTGCCGGCTCGCCAATCACGTTGTTCGCTCCCGTCGTCCCGGATTCCGAGTTAACCACAGTGTTTCGGCCTCGTCAGTACAGCCGGCCCTGGCGCGTCAGCATCTCCGACCACTTTGCGGCGTAGGCGGCGGCGACGTTCTCCGGCGATCGCTCCCGGCGGGTCCGGTCGGCGTTCACCTCCAGTTCCTTGAGCCGGATTTCGTCATTGAGGAGGGCTTCGATGGCCGCCGAGAAGCCCGCGGGCAGTGCCTTCGGGTCGTCGGAGTCCATGGGCACGACGACCGCGCCGGTCTCGGTGCCGAACTCGGCGAGCGAGCCGTAGTCGGTGCACACCACCGGGGTGCGGTAGGCCATGGCGTGCGCCGCGACCGAGGACGCCGGGTAGGTCTCGGCGTAGAAATGCCGCTTGCCGTACGGAATCACCACGGCCCGCACCGAATCGAAGAACGCATCCTCGGCCGGACCGTCGACCGCACCCACGATCTCCACGCCCGGACCACTCGGCAACGCCTCGGTGCCCCGGCCCGCCACGCGAATCACGATGTCCTCGGGCAATTCCCGGCGGATCCGCGCGATCTGTTCAAAACCCTTGCCCCGGTACACGTGCCCGAAGAAACCGACCGCCTTGGGCCGCTCGATGACCGGCCGGACCTTGGGCCGGTCACACACGAGATAGGGGGCGTACGCGACATCGGTTTTCGGATACGTGTCGCGAATGGACTGCGCGCCGACCTGGCTCAGCGCGAACAACGTCCGGTCGCCGTTGACCATGCCCTCGATCATGCGGGACACCGGACGCAGCGGGTAGTGCAGCCCGTGCATCACCAGCTTGTGCCGGGCGACGAACTTCGTGCGTCCGGGCCACCAGATGCCCTGCGGCGGATCATGAACCGTCGCCGTCACCGGCACCCCGCGCAACCCCGCGATCGACCAGAAGGCCGACACCGCACCGGCCGCCAGCTCCGCGTGCACCAGCACCCGGCCCGGCTTACCGGCCGCCACCAGATCGGCGACCGCGCGCCGGTGCCGCAGGACTTCCCGCGCACTGTCCGAACCCGGACCCAGCGTGCGGTGCTCCACCAGCTCGCCCACGTGGGGCCGCAGCGCACGCGTCAGGTTCTCGGCGTAGTCGCCCACCGCTGTCTCGTGGTCGGCCGGACCGACGTACACCAGTCGGTAGTCCTTCAGCGAGGCGACCGGGGTCGCTTCTGGCGCCATCAGTACCCGGCCAGCTTGTCGACCGCTTCGTGCAGTCGAGCGCTGAACGCGTCCTCGGTGAACTGGGAGACGTGGTGCTTGATCTTCTCCTGGTCCCAGGTCCTCGACTCGAATCGGTCCAGCGCCTCGCGAACCGAATCGGGTTGCGGCTCATCGAAATACAGACCGGTGACGCCCTCGTCGATGGTGTCGAGGAAGCCACCGAAGCGCAGCGCGACGCTCGGCCGGCCCCAGACGCCCGCCTCGATCGGGGTCAGGCCGTAGTCCTCGAAACTCGACGACATCAGTGCCCGGCAGTTCTTGTAGAGCCAGGCCATCTGGCCGTCGGTGAGGTTGTGGAGCATGGTCACATTGTCGGTCTTCATCGACCGCAGGCGCTCGGCTTCCGGCCCGTTGCCGACGACGACCAGCTGCCGGTCGCTGCCCGCGAACGCCCGCACGATGACATCGACGTTCTTGTACGGCAGCAGACGGCATACGACGAGGTAGAAGCTGCCGTCCGGATCGCTCAGATCGACCTTGTCCTCGAGCTCGTCGACCGGTTCGACGGCGTATGACCGCGACATGGCAACCGGCGCGAACATCACCTCGGCGTCGATGTCATAGGCCTTCTTGACGTAACCGCTGATCATCGTCGAGATCGCGAGGTACTTGTCGGCCGCGAGCGCCTGTCGGCGGTCCCAGTCCAGCAGGCGCTTCTTGGTCAGCTTGAGGCCCAGGCGCTTGATCGGGTTCGCGTGGTCACCAAGGTAGGCCTCGGTCTGGTACAGCCAGCGCGCCGGGTTGTAGCAGTAGATGAGCTTCTTGCCGTTGGTGCGGAAACCGTGCGACCAGCCGCTGCAGCTCGCCAGCACGATGTCGGCGTCGACGTGCATGGACTCGGCGACGCGCGGGTAGATCGGCAACGCCGCCCGATGGTACTTGCGGGCCAGCCCCACCTTGTTCAGCGCGGACACCCGGATGTCCAGGTCGGCAAACTCCGGGTAGGTCAGCTCAGGGTCGTAGAGCATCGTGTAGAGCGGCGCGTCCGGGAACGCCTTGGTCATGGAAAGGACAACTTTTTCCGCGCCGCCGAACTGGGTCAGATAATCGTGGGCGATGGCAACTTTCGGCCCGTCCACTCCGTCGTACTTGCGCGTCGAATGCACTGTTGAATATCCCCTTGCGCCGATCTGCTGATCGTTTCGCGGTCGTGTAGTCAGCTACCCGAAAACAGCGGGCACGCATATCGAACCGCAAACTTACGCAAATGACAAGCTAAATGCATCGCGCCTGCGCAGGACCCACTGGCCACGGTGCTCACGCGCCGGCTCAGCTAAGCACAATTCGGTACCGGAGATCCGCCCCCGACGGCGCGGGTTGCGGGCGTCGGCGGCTGCTCACCGCAGGCCCCACCAGGCAATTCGCCGCCACCGCCGCACAGCCGGTCGCAACTGCGCTCATGAGCCGCTCAGCAAATGCCAGCCTCTGAACGGTGTTCAACGCGAGTTACGGGCGGGACCAGCGCGCGGAGTGTATATTGACCTACCAGCAAACTGCTGACCCAGGACGCGCAAGCCGCGGGGGCGGAAAATCTATGAACGGTGCGCAGATGAGCGGTACACACGTGGACGTCGAGTACAAGGACCTGGACACGCTCTGGCAAGGCTACGACGAGTCCGTCCGCAACCTGGCCGAGCGCGAGGGCGTCAAGGCCGTCGCCGAACTCGGTGGCGGCGCCAACCCGATCATCGGCAGCGACGACTGGGGCTTCGCCGACGAACGCGTCGTGATCGACATCTCGGCCACCGAACTAGCCAAGGCCAACAGCCGGGTCCACACGCGTGTCGCCGATCTCTGCAAACCGATCGACAACGAACTGAACGCCTACGACCTGGTGTTCTCCAAGATGCTGTGCGAGCACCTGCCCGACGCCCGCACGTTCCACGAGAACTGCTTCAAACTTCTTCGCCCAGGCGGACTTTCGGTGCATTTCTTCCCGACTCTGTTCGCGTTCCCGTTCGTGGTGAACCTGCTCATCCCCGAGCAGGCGGCACGCACCGTCATCAGCAAGCTGCAGCCCGGGCGGTTGCAGAACCCGCACCATGAGAAGTTCCCGGCCTACTACCGCTGGACCACCGGCCCCACGCAGAAGGCCATCAAGCGCTACGAGAGTGTCGGTTTCGAGGTCGAATCATGGTCCGGCGCCTACGGCCACGGCTACTACCGCGTGCTCCCGCCGCTGGACGCTCTCGAGCGCGCGAAAAGCCGTTTCCTTCTCAAGCACCCGGTCCCGGCACTCACGAGTTTCGCGGCAGTCGTCCTGCGCAAACCGGCGTGACCCGCCGAGGGACCACCCCAACTTCACAACTTTCTTAGAGAACCGTTAACATCGTCGCCATGACGAGCGTGACCGAGCCAACGGTGGACAAGGCGATCGACATCCACACCACCGCAGGCAAGCTGGAAGACCTGCGTAGGCGTACCGAAGAAACCCTGCACCCCGTCGGCGAGGCCGCCGTGGAGAAGGTCCACCAGAAGGGCAAGCTCACCGCGCGCGAGCGCATCCTGGCGCTGCTGGACGAGGGTTCGTTCGTCGAGCTCGACGCGCTCGCCAAGCACCGGAGCACCAACTTCGGCCTCGGCGACAAGCACCCGCTCGGCGACGGTGTGGTGACCGGTTACGGCACCATCGACGGCCGCGAGGTCTGCATCTTCAGCCAGGACGCCACCGTCTTCGGCGGCAGCCTCGGTGAGGTCTACGGCGAGAAGATCGTCAAGGTCCAGGAGCTGGCCATCAAGACCGGCCGCCCACTGATCGGCATCAACGACGGCGCCGGCGCCCGCATCCAGGAGGGTGTGGTCTCGCTCGGCCTGTACAGCCGCATCTTCCGCAACAACATCCTGGCGTCGGGTGTCATCCCCCAGATTTCGCTCATCATGGGTGCCGCGGCCGGTGGCCACGTCTACTCCCCCGCGCTCACCGACTTCATCGTCATGGTCGACCAGACCAGCCAGATGTTCATCACCGGCCCGGACGTCATCAAGACCGTCACCGGTGAAGAGGTCACCATGGAGGAGCTGGGCGGCGCCCACACCCATGAGGCCAAGTCCGGCACCGTGCACTACGTCGCCTCGGGCGAGCAGGACGCCCTGGACTACGTCCGCGACCTGCTGAGCTACCTGCCCCCGAACAACTACGCCGAGCCGCCGCGCCTCCCCGCGCCGCCGCACCCGGGTGCCGTCGAGGACAACCTCACCGAAGAGGACCTCGAACTCGACACGCTGATCCCGGATTCGCCGAACCAGCCGTACGACATGCACGAGGTCATCTCACGCATCCTCGACGACGACGAGTTCCTCGAGATTCAGCAGGGCTACGCGCAGAACATCGTCATCGGCTTCGGCCGCATCGACGGCCGCCCGGTCGGCATCGTGGCCAACCAGCCGACCCAGTTCGCCGGCTGCCTCGACATCAACGCCTCCGAGAAGGCCGCGCGGTTCATCCGCACCTGCGACGCCTTCAACATCCCGATCATCATGCTGGTGGACGTCCCGGGCTTCCTGCCGGGCACCGAGCAGGAATACAACGGCATCATCCGCCGCGGCGCCAAATTGCTGTACGCCTACGGTGAGGCCACCGTCGCCAAGATCACCGTCATCACCCGTAAGGCCTACGGCGGCGCGTACTGCGTCATGGGCTCCAAGGACATGGGCTGCGACGTCAACCTGGCGTGGCCGACGGCCCAGATCGCCGTCATGGGTGCCTCCGGCGCGGTCGGCTTCGTCTACCGCTCCGAGCTCAAGGCCGCCGCAGCCAACGGCGAGGATGTCGACGCCCTGCGCCTGCAGTTGCAGCAGGAGTACGAGGACACCCTGGTGAACCCGTACGTCGCCGCCGAGCGTGGTTATGTCGACGCCGTCATCCCGCCGTCGCACACTCGCGGCTACATCGCCAACTCGCTGCGACTGCTGGAGCGCAAGGTCGTCCAGACGCCGCCGAAGAAGCACGGGAACATTCCGCTGTGAGTGAGGTATCTGTGGCCGACGAGACCGAGACGCAGACCCCGGTCGCCCCGCTGTTCCAGGTCGTCAAGGGCAACCCGTCCGACGAGGAGCTCGCTGCTCTGGTGACGGTGCTGGCCAGCGCCTCCGGCGGCGGTGCCGCCGAGGCCGGCGACCGCAACGACTGGGGCCACCCGGTGTCCAAGCTGCGGTACGCGTACACCAGCTGGCAGTTGGTGACTCTGGTGGAGCGCACCTTCATCCGTCGCTGATGAGCGCTTGCGCGAAGAACATCGACTGATGAGGCTCGTTCTGGGCTCGGCCTCCGTCGGCCGGCTCGGGGTGTTGCGCAAGGCCGGCGTCGAACCGGTCGTGCTGGTGTCCGATGTCGACGAGGACGCGATCATCGCGTCGCTCGGCGACGCCGGTCCCGGTGACGTCGTGCAGGCTTTGGCGACAGCCAAGGCGCAGCGGGTCGCCGAACTACTCGATGCCGAGCTGTCGTCGGATTGCGTCGTGATCGGCTGTGATTCGATGCTCGAGTTCGACGGCCGGTTGACGGGAAAGCCGGGCTCCCCCGATGTGGCTCGGCAGCAGTGGCATTCGATGGCCGGCCAGAGCGCCGTCCTCCACACCGGCCACTGCGTCCTGCGCCTGGCCGACGGCACCGTCACGGATCAGGTCGGCGAACTGGGTTCCACCACGGTGCATTTCGGTGAACCCACCCCGACGGACCTCGACGCCTACGTCGGCACGGGCGAACCTCTCTGGGTCGCAGGTGCTTTCACGCTCGACGGCCTGGGCAGCTGGTTCATCGACGGCATCGACGGCGACCCGTCCAACGTCATCGGGCTCAGCCTGCCGCTGCTGCGCCGGATGCTGGCTCAGCTCGGGGTGTCGGTCGCCGACCTGTGGGCGTCCAACAGTCCCGGATAGATTTTTCCGAATCCACCTATCCGCACCACAATCCGCACCGAATTCCTGGTGATCAACCAGGAAGGACGGCACGGTGCGGCGGATTGCAGTGGTCGGGAGCGGCATATCGGGACTCACCGCGGCGTGGGTGCTCGCCCGCGACGCAGAGGTCACCCTGTTCGAGGCACAACCGCGCTGCGGTGGCCACGCCCACACCCATGAGTTGGCCGCTCGTCGCGGCAGCAGCGACACCGTCGGCGTCGACTCCGGCTTCATCGTGCACAACGACCGCACCTACCCGACCCTGCTCCGGCTGTTCGCCGAACTCGGCGTCCGGACTCAAGAATCCGACATGTCGATGTCGGTCAGCTGCGAAGGGTGCGGCCTGGAGTACGCCGGGGCAAAGGGGCTGGCCGGTCTCTTCGCCGCACCGAGCTCGCTGTTCTCCCCGCGCTATCTGCGCCTGCTCGGCGAGGTGACGCGCTTCCACCGCCTCGCGCGCGCCGAACTCGCACGCGGTCTGGCCGACAGCCAGACCCTCGGCGAATTCCTCACGGCGGCCGGGTTTTCCCGCTACTTCATCGCCCATTTCATGGTGCCGTTGGTCGCCGCCGTCTGGTCCTGTCCCCCGGACGTCGCGCTCGACTACCCGGTCGGCTATCTGCTGACGTTCCTCGACCACCACGGGATGTTGACGGTGTTCGGTTCACCGACCTGGCGGACGGTGACCGGCGGCTCGGCGCGGTACGTCGAGGCGATCACCGCGCGGTTGCCGGCGGTGCACCTCGGGGTGCCCGTGCGCACCGTCACGCGCGGCCCGGACGGGGTGACGGTGCGTGACGATGCGGATCGGGTCGAACAGTTCGACGCGGCGGTGATCGCGACGCATCCGAATCAGGCCCTCTCGATCCTGGACCAGCCGACGGCGAGCGAGATCGAGATCCTCGGCGCGCTGCGGTACTCGATCAATCACACTGCGCTGCACACCGATACATCATTGCTGCCGCGGCGACCCGGCGCCCGCGCGTCGTGGAACTATCGGATGCCGGCCTGCGACGTGAGCGCGGACCAGGTCCTGGTCAGCTACGACCTGACCCGCCTGCAGCGACTCGACGGAATCGCCGATCGCAACTTCGTGGTCACGCTGGGCGGCACCGGTCGGGTCGACCCGAGCCAGGTCATCGCCACCATGCTCTACGACCACCCGCAGTACTCCCCCGAGTTCCGCGCGGCGCAACAGCGCCTGCACACCCTCGGCGATCACCGGCTGGCATTCGCCGGTGCCTACCACGGCTGGGGTTTTCACGAGGACGGCGCGGCGTCGGGCGTCGCCGCGGCGGAACGAGTCGGCGGCAGGTGGAGTGGTCCGGTGCCACCGCTGCGTCATCCGGCGGGGCACGTGGCATGAGCCCACCACAAATCGTGCGGACCAGCATCCACCACGCTCGCACCGTTCCGGTGCGCCATGCATTCACCTACCGCAGCTACAGCTGGCTGGTCGACCTCGACGCCCTACCCACGTTCCCCCGGCTGCTGCGGCCGTTGGCCGGGTTCCACGCGGCCGACCACCTCGGCGACCCGCACCGTACGCTGCGCCAGAACGTCGATTCCCATCTCGGCGAACACGGAATCGACCTCGGCGGCGGCCACATCCGAATGTTGGCCAATGCCAGAGTGTTCGGCTTCGTGTTCAATCCGCTGACGCTCTACTGGTGCCACGACGCCGGCGGCGCGCTGGTCTGTGCCGTCGCCGAGGTACACAACACATACGGAGGGCGGCACCGCTATCTGCTGCGCGCCGATCATCGCGGCGAGGTGACGGTGCCGAAGGCGTTCTACGTCTCGCCGTTCAACCCGGTCAGTGGCCGATACGTGCTGCGCGTCCCCGAACCGGCCCAAGATCGGCTGTGCGTGGCGATCACCCTGCTCGACCCGTCCGGCGGGATCGTCCTGACCGCCACCTGGACCGGGTCGGTTCATCCTGCGCGCCCCGCAACCGTTCTGGCCACCGCACTGGCAGCGCCGCTGGCGCCGCTGCTTGTCGCAGCACGCATCCGCTGGCAGGGCGTGCGCCTGTGGGCGCGCGGACTGCCACTGCATCCCCGCCCCCAGGAGGCCGCCCTATGACGAATCAACTCCACGACGGTGCCGCATACGATCCGTTCTTGCCGGCCAGGTGGACCGAACTCGCCGAGGTGCCAGGCGGTCTGCGCACCAGGCTCGGCACCCCCGTCGCCCGCGCGTTGTTCCGGGCCGCGGTACGAGACCTGCCGCTGCGGGTCGAATACCCGGACGGCACCGTGCAGGGTGCGGCCGGTGCGGCGGACCCGGCCGCTCCGCGAATGTTGTTGCACCGCCCCGACGATTTCTTCGCCCGGATCGCGCGCAGTGGTCTGATCGGCTTCGGCGAAGCGTACATGGTCGGCGACTGGTCGGCGCCCGAGCTCACCGCCGTACTGACGGCGCTGGCGGCGCGCATCGACACCCTCGTGCCGGCCGTGCTCCAGGGACTGCGCTCGGTCCTGCTGCCGCGGACGCCCCGCAACCACCGCGGAGCACGGGCGGACACCCAAGCGAACATCGCGCATCACTACGACCTGTCGAACGAGTTCTTCAGCATGTTCCTCGATCCGACGCTGACCTACTCGTGCGCGCTGTTCGACACCCTCGACCCACCGCCGGCCTGGCCTGACCTGGCGACCGCACAGCACCGCAAGATCGACCGGCTCCTGGATGCCACCGGCGTCGGCTTCGGCACGCGCCTGCTCGAAATCGGCACCGGCTGGGGCGAATTGGCGATCCGGGCGGCACAGCGCGGAGCGCTCGTGCACACCGTGACACTGTCGCGCGAGCAGCACCTGCTGGCCCGCGAGCGCATCGCCGCCGCGGGGCTGTCCGACCGGATCACCGTCGAGCTGTGCGATTACCGGGACGTGACCGGCACGTACGACGCGATCATCTCCGTCGAGATGATCGAGGCCGTCGGATATCGCTACCTACCGGCCTACCTGCGCACGCTCGACAGCCTGCTCGAGGTCGGCGGACGCATCGGCGTGCAGCTGATCACCATGCCGCACAAGCGCATGCTGGCATCCCGCGACACCTACACCTGGGTGCACAAGTACATCTTCCCGGGCGGGTTCCTGCCCTCGGTCAAGCTCATCGAACGCTCCATCGCAGCGCACACCGAACTCCGAATCACCGACCGACACTCCTTCGGGCCGCATTACGCCCACACCCTCAGACTGTGGTTGCAGCGATTCACGGCCAACAGCTCCGGTGCCGACGCACTGGGATTCGACCGGGTTTTCCGGCGGATGTGGCGCTTCTACCTCGCCTACTCCGAGGCCGGCTTCGCGTCGGGCTACCTCGACCTGCATCAACTGGTGCTGCGCCCCAAGGCCCGCTCGTGAGCACGGCGTCCGACTCCGACGGGTTACGCCAGACGGACACGATTTCCGCACAGCCGTGCGACGATTCCCGGATGGAGGGTGAGGCGGACCGCGCGGCACTCCTGGCGGCGATCGCCGACGGCGACGCCGGGGCTTTCACCGAGTTCTACGACCTGACCTCGGCACGGGTGTACGGCTTGGCCTATCGCGTCGTGCGCAACAAGACGCTGGCCGAGGACGTGGTGCAGGAAGTGTTCCTCCAGGTGTGGTCGTCGGCCGCACGGCAATACGACCCGGCGCTGGCCAGCCCCATCGGCTGGCTCCTGACGCTGACCCACCGGCGAAGCGTCGACCGGGTGCGTTCCGAGCAGTCGGCCGCCGACCGCAACCACGCCTACGGTGCCTCGAACCTCGGCCGCGAACACGACACCGTCGTCGCCGAAGTGGGCCAGCGACTCGATGAGCAGGAAGTCACCGACTGCCTCGACGGGTTGACCACCATCCAGCGCGAAGCCATCGGCCTGGCGTACTACAGCGGCCGCACCTACCGGGAGGTCGCCGAGCACCTCGACGTCACGCTCCCCACCATCAAGGCCCGTATCCGGGACGGCCTGATCCGCCTGAAGAACTGCTTGGGGGTGGGCACCGATGCCTGACAGCTACACCGACGACGAACAGCAATTGCTCGATCTGGCCTACGTATACGCACTCGATGCGATATCCGAGGCCGAACGTTCGGACATCGCCGGCCGCCTCGGCGTGGCCGCGCCGCACACCGCACACGAATTCGCCCGGATCGTCGGCGATGCCCAGGAAACGATGGCCCTCGTGACCGCGGGCGATGCCATGGCGCCGCCCGCCGAGCTCCGCACGCGCATCCTGCAGGCGATCGGTATCCAGTCGGCGGGCGAGAGCTCAGACGAGCTGTCGCTCAGGCGCATTCGACGACGGCGGTTGATCGTCCGTGTGGTGGCAGCCGCCGCGGCGGTCTGCGCGATCGTCATCGGCACGACTGTGGTCGCCGAGCGGTTCACGAATCACCCGGCGCAGCAGACGGTTTCGCAGGTGCTGGCCAACCCCGACATCCGCACGTTCTCCGCTGCGGTCGCCGGCGGCACCATCACGCTCAGCGCGTCCCAACAGGCGAACGCCGTCGTCGTGGCCATGTCCGATGTGCCCGCGCCACCTGCAGGCCACGTCTATCAGATGTGGTTCATCCCGGCGTCCGGAGCGCCGCGGTCCGCCGGCACCATGGGCGCAGACACCATGCCGCCTCCCGGCGGTGAGGTGATACCGGCGTTGAACTCGGCCGCCAAGGTGGCCGTGACCGTCGAGCCCGGGACCGGGTCGAGTCAACCGACGAGCACTCCCGTGGTCGTCGTCTCGCTGACCTGATGATGACCGCCGAGGGATTCTTCGACCAGCTGCTCGACCGGACCGTCGTGCTCGGGTATTCGCGTGTGGGGTTGGCTGTGCGGCAACGGTTCTGGCCCGAACCGGACTTGCCCGCCGACGCCCTTGCCGGCAGCACCGTGATGGTCACGGGCGCGAATTCGGGCATCGGCAAGGCCATCGCCGGGCAACTCGCCCGACTCGGTGCGACGGTCCTGCTGACGGTGCGCAACCGGGAGCGCGGCGAAGCGGCGCGACACGACGTGCTCGCCGTCGCACCCGGCGCCGACGTGGCCGTCGAGGTGTGCGACGTATCGAACCTGGCCGCGGTCCGCGCTTTCGCCGCGGACCTGCAGCCGCGGCGCCCACGGCTGGACGCCGTGATCCACAACGCCGGGGTGATGCCGGAACACCGTGCCGAAAGCGCAGAAGGACATGAACTTTCGCTTGCCACCCACGTTCTGGGCCCGCTGCTGCTGACCGAGCTGCTGCTGCCCGCGTTAACCGCCGCACCCGACCCGCGGGTGGTGCTGATGTCCTCGGGTGGCATGTACACCCAGCCGCTTCCGGTCGACGACATCGAGTACCGGCGTGGCCAGTATCGCGGTGCCACGGCCTACGCCCGCAGTAAACGCGTCCAGGTCGCGTTGACGCCGCTGCTGGCGCGGCGCTGGTCCGGTGTGATGGTGGCCGCCATGCATCCCGGCTGGGCCGACACGCCAGGGGTCGCGCAGTCACTGCCCGGATTCCGCCGCGTGACGCACCCGATCCTGCGGACATCAGAGCAGGCGGCCGACACCGCGGTCTGGTTGACCGCGACCAAACCGACTCCGGTCTCCGGACAGTTCTGGCACGACCGACGGGTCCGTCCCATGCACTATCTGCCCACCACGCACTACACCGACACGGAGCTGGATGAGGTGCGACAGTACTGTACGGCCGCCGTCGGTTTGTGAGGACTTGTCGCGCAGTCAGATTCGGGCGAGTTCGCGGCGAAGGCCGCGCGCCCCGTCGTCGAGAAGGTGCGCCACCGCGAGCTGGAGCAGCGGCTCGAGCCACCGCAGCCAACCCTGGAACGCAAACCTGATCCGGTAGGTGACCTGAGTGCCGTCCGCGTGTGGGCTCACCGTGATGGTGTCCCGCGCGATCAGGTGCTGATTGACTCCGCGCAGCTCGATCGACTGCCCCGGCGTCAGGCTGGTCACCTCGTAGGTGATCTCCGAGGTGCGGCCGGCGAAGCGGGACGTGTTCGCGTAACGGGTACCCACGCCGCCGTCGCCGGCGATGCGTTCGGTGCGCACGGTGCCGGGGTCCCACTGCTGCGTGGTGGTGAAGTCGGCCAGGTAGGCGAACACCGCGTCCGCCGGCGCGTCCACCACCAACTGTCGCTGTGCGTCGATCACTGGGCTGCGGCCTTTCCCAACTGGTGACGCAGGCACTGATCCAGGTCCGGGCGCCGGAACCGGTGCCCGGCCGCGATGAGCCGGGCGGGGACCACCCGCTGGCTCGCCATGGCCAGCTCACGGGCGCCCTGGCCGCCGAGCAGTAGCGCCGGCCCGGCGGCGGGCACGGGCAGCACGGCCGGGCGGTGCAGTACCGCGGCCAGCGACCGGGTGTAGTCGATGTTGCGGACCGGTTGTGGCGCAACCGCATTCACCGGGCCGGACAATCCCGCATCGACCAGCGCGCGGTGATAGACATCGACGAGGTCGTCGATGTCTATCCACGACAGCCACTGACGCCCGTCCCCGAGCGGCCCGCCCAGACCGGCGGCGAACAGGGGCCGCATCAGCTGCAGCGTGCCGCCGCGCGGCGTCTGCACGATCCCGGTGCGGACAGTCACCACCCGCAGTCCGGCGGCGGCTGCCGGTGCGGTTGCGGCTTCCCACTCGGAGACGACGTCGGCCAGGAACCCGTCGCCCCGGTGCGCCGACTCGTCGAGTTCCTCGTCGGCCCGGTCATGGCCGTACCGGCCGATCGCCGACGCACTGACGAACACAGCGGGCCCGTCCGCAGCTTGTGCGGCACACTCGGCCAGCCGGCGCGTCGGCTCGATCCTGCTGTCGCGCACCGCTTTCTTGTGCGAATCGGTGAACCGCCCGGCGATCGACGCACCGGCGAGGTGCACCACGGCATCGACCCCGGCGAGCAGGCCGGCGGCGGGCGATTCGGGATCCCAGCGCCGTTCGGTGTCGTCTCGCGGTTCCCGGCGCACCAGCCGGATCACCCGGTAGCCACCGGTGGACAAGAACGCCGTCAGCGCGCTGCCGATCAAGCCCGACGCCCCGGTCACCGCAACCGAGCCGGGCCGCGTGCCCTGCTCGCACGCCCAGCGGTGCGCGGCCAGATCGTCGCTCAGCTGGCGGTGCCGGTAGCGGAACGTCTGCCGCAGCAGCCGCCCCGGCACCGGGGTGTCGACGCGATCGGTGACCCGGGTGCGGCGGTCGTCGACGGCGTCGAAGAGGTGTTCATGCCGCCAGTGCCCGACCAAACCTGTTGGCAGTGAACGCAAACCGTCGCGACCCAGTTCGTCGACGAAGCGGGCGGGCGGCGTGTAGTCAGCGGGATTGTGTTGTGCGCTCCAGCGCAACCCGCCAGGCAGGCCGAGGACGGCGCGGCCGTCAGCCAGCGACGCCGCTTCCGCGACGACACTCATCGGCTGCCACGGCGGCAGCAACCGGTGGATGGCCCCCGGCCGCGCATGCCAGGCGAACACCTCGTCGCGCGGCGCGTCGACCACACTGCTGTACTCGATTCCCATGAAACCTCCGAGTCGAATCGGCCCTAGGTGAGGTTCGGAGCCACCCGGCCGACGGATGGGTTCGGAGTACCCACGAGGAGATTTCGGAAACGGTGAGTCAGCTAACCGGCCGATAACTGAACGACACCTTGCCGTCGGCGACGTCGGTGACCGTCAGGGTGTAGTCCCTGCTCTGCCCGCCGACGACGGCGGTGCACCGCTGGGTCGCCCCGATCTTGCTGTCCACATCGCCGGCGCACTTGACCGCGCCCGCGCCCTGGCCCAGCTGCGCCGCAAGGGAACTCTCCGCCACGGACTTCTCCAGCACCGGCGTAAGACCGTAATTCATTGCGAGCCCGGACACTTCGCTCACCAGCGCGGTACGCCGGCTCGTGAACCCGTCGTCGACGATGTCGCAGAACGCGACCGCACCCTGCTTGCCCTCCAGCCCCGACAGGCATGTCACGGAGTCCGGCGCGGCCTTGCGCGCCCGGGTCACCATGTCCGCCACCGCCGCCTCCAGCTGTGTCTTGGAGACCGCCGGGGTCATCGAATAGCTGACCTTGCCGTCGTTGACCCCGGACACCGTGACGGTCGGTTGGATGCCGTATGCGGGCGACATCGTCACGTCGCAGCGCGTGCTCTGCCCGACCCGGGCGATGAGGCCGCGCTCGCAGATCACCGCCTGCGGCGGCTGGCCCGTGAAGGCGTCGTGGATCGCCCGCTCGAGCGACGCCTTGTCCACCATCGGCAGCTGCGCCGACGGCTTGGACTGGAGGGCTTCCGGTTCCGGACGGGTGAGGCTGTAGATCAGCGCCGTCAGTCCGGTCACCAGCAGCCCAGCGATGACGACCAGTGCCAAGATGCGCGCCCTCATACCGCCATTCTGCCTGGGCTACATCAGGTCATTTGCGGGCACGTCATTTCGGTGCTCGCGGTACCAAGCAACGGTGCGCGCCAGTCCGTCGTCCAGGGCCACCTGCGGCGACCAGCCCAGCGCCCGCATCTTCGAGATGTCCGGGCACCGGCGCGGCGTGCCGCCGGCCTGCAACTCCCCGGGCTTGATCTCGAGTTCGACGCCGACGGCCCGGCCGATCCGCGTCGCCAGCTCCCGGACGCTGAGTTCCTCGTCGCTGCCGATGTGGTAAACCTCGCGGTGCCCGCCCTTTTCGTACATCGTCAGGATGCCCTGGACGATGTCGTCGACGTAGCAGAACGAGCGCGTCTCGCTGCCGTCGCCCTGGATCGGGAAGGTCGGGTCACCGGCCTCCTCGCAGCCCAGCGCCCGCAGGATGAACTGCGGCTCGACGTGCTTCCACCCCATGTTGGGCCCGAACACGTTGTGCGGCCGGAAAACCTGCACCTGCCGGTAGTGATCCTGCCCGTAGTTGAAGGCGATCAATTCGCTGACGATCTTGCCGCCGCCGTACGAATACCGCGGGTTGAGGCTGTCCGGCAGCATCAACGGGATGGTCTCGGGCGTCGGGATGATCGCGGGCGTCTGGTAGACCTCGGCGGTCGAGGCGACGATGAGGTCGGGCACCCCTGCCGCGCGGCCGGCGTTGGTCACCGCGAGCGCGCCGCGCAGGCCGACATCGAGCACCAGTTCCGGTTGCTTGTAGAAGTTCTCGGTGCCGTTGATGGCGGCCAGGTGCATGACGACCTCGGCGCCGGCGAACGCCTTCTCGAGGGCGTCCTGATCGCGGACGTCACACGTGAAAAGCTCGACGTCCGAAGCGACTTCGGCGAATCGACTGGCATCGCCGCGGACCATGGAGTCCACCACCGCGACCTGCCAGCCGTCCCGGACCAACCGCTTGACCAGGTAGGCACCGATGAATCCGCCACCGCCGGTGACCACGACCCGCTTAGACACGCTCGACGACCTTTCCACTGCGGCCCACCGCGAAGTAATTGTCGCCGAGTTCGGTGGCCGGCAGGTGGCTGTAGTGGTTCCAGTAGTCGAAGACGAAACCGTCAGGGCTGATGAACTCGCTGATGGTGCGCGGCGAGATGGTGCCGAGCGACGGGTGGTTGTTGCCGAGGACTACGACGTCCGCGCCGCTCACCGCGTCACCGAAACGGTTGTAGACCTTGTGGCCCGGGAAGGCTTCGGCCAGCACCTCATTCGGCGTCACCGGGTCGTAGACGCCAATCTCGGCGTCCGGGTGCGCGGCCTTCAGTTCGTTGAACACCTTGATGGACATCGACCCGCGCAGGTCGCTGGTCTCTGGCTGACCCTTGAACGCCATGCCCAGCAGGTTGATTCGCAGCGGCCCTTCGGCGCCCAGCTTCCGGCGCGCGATCTCGCTGCTGATGAAGCGCACCGTCTCGGCGGGCTGGCGCTCGTTGACCAGACGGCCGGCGGCGGTGATGTCCAGCGTGACGCCGCGCTCGCGCACACTCTCCATGAGGATGTGCGGGTCCTTCTCCAGGCACGGCCCACCGACCAGACCCGGCAGCGGGATATTGGTGCGGTTGTATCCGAGTTTCCCTGCCGAGATCACCTCGTAGGCGCTGACGCCGAATGCGTCGCAAATCCGTGCGACTTCGTTGGCAAACGCGAATTGAACATCCCGGAACGTGTTGCTGACCAATTTGATGATCTCGGCGGTCTCGATATCGGAGACCAGCACGATCGAACTGGTGAGCTTGCGGAATACCGCGGCCGCCCTGTCGGCGACCGCGGGGTCGTCTGCGCCGACGATCTGCGGCAGCTCGCGCAACTCCTGCAGCGCCTTGCCTTCCAGGGTGCGCTCGGGGCACATCGCGATGTCGAACCTCTTGCCACTGGCGGCCAGCATCGGCGCCACCACGTCGCGGGTGGTGCCGACCTTGACCGTCGAACGCAGGATGACCAGCGCGCCATCCTGCATGTTCCCGGCGATGTCGCGGGCCGCGGCCTCGATCATGTCGACGCGCGCCACGCCGTCCGGCGACAGCGGGGTGCCGACGGTGATGATGTACGTGTCACACGAGAAGCTGTCGTCAAATGCGGTGACGGCCTTCAGTTTCCCGAATCGGGTCACGCCCTCGAGGGCGTCGGGCAGGCCGGTCTCGGTGAAATGCGGCAAACCCTGATTGGTCATATCGACCAATTCCTGGCGGGTCTCGATTCCGATTACGGAGTTCCCGGCTTCGGCCAGGACGGTGGCCAGCGTCAGGCCCACATATCCGAGGCCGATGATTCCGACGTCGTATTTCTCTGGCAAATCCTCAATCCCTCCGGTCAGCCCTGTGGGAGACGGCTGATTTCATACCGCAGCGGCTGTCTCGCAAACAAGTTTCGACCTTACGGGTCTGCGGCGCATTTTGGGCCTAGGTACGCTCACTGTGTGCCGCTGCCCGCAGATCCACATCCCGCTTTCGCCACCTATGCGCATCCCGATCGCCTGGTGACCGCCGACTGGCTGTCAGGCAACATCGGACGCCCCGGTTTGACCATCGTCGAATCCGACGAAGACGTCCTGCTGTACGACACCGGCCACATCCCCGGCGCGGTGAAGATCGACTGGCATACCGACCTCAATGACCCGCATGTCCGCGATTACATCGACGGCGCGCAGTTCGCCGCGCTGATGGATCGCAAGGGCATCAGCCGGGACGACACCGTGGTGATCTACGGCGACAAGAGCAACTGGTGGGCGGCCTACGCACTGTGGGTGTTCACCCTCTTCGGGCACCCGGATGTGCGCCTGCTCGACGGTGGCCGCGATCTGTGGATCACCAACGGCCGGGATACCACCCTGGACGTCCCGAGCAAGCAGACCACGGGGTACCCGGTCGTCGAGCGCAACGACGCTCCGATCCGTGCCTTCAAGAACGACGTCCTCGCGATCCTCGGCAAAGAGCCGCTGATCGACGTCCGGTCGCCGCAGGAGTACACCGGTGAGCGCACCCACATGCCCGACTATCCGGAGGAGGGTGCGCTGCGCGGCGGTCACATCCCCACCGCGCGATCCATCCCGTGGGCAAAGGCCGTCGACGACAGCGGCCGCTTCCGGAGCCGCGCCGAGCTCGACGAGCTGTACGGTTTCATCTCCCCCGACGACAAGGCCGTCGCCTACTGCCGCATCGGCGAGCGCTCCAGCCACACCTGGTTCGTACTGACGCATCTCATCGGCCTGCCCGCCGTCCGCAATTACGACGGTTCCTGGACCGAGTGGGGCAACGCGGTGCGGGTGCCCGTGGCCGTTGGTGAGGAACCGGGGTCGGCGCCGGGCTCCGCATGACCGTCCCCGGCCCCATGCCTGAAGCCCTGGCCGAGGTGGTGTCGGATTTCGCCGACGTCCAGGGACAGGACAAGTTGGCGCTGCTGCTGGAGTTCGCCAACGAACTGCCGCCGCTGCCGGCGACGCTCGAAGAAGCCGCGATGGAGCCGGTACCGGAGTGTCAGTCGCCGTTGTTCCTGCACGTCGACGCCGGGGATCGAGAGCACGTGCGGCTGTACTTCAGCGCGCCGGCCGAAGCACCGACGACGCGTGGTTTCGCGGCCATCCTCGCGGCCGGCCTGGACGGGCTGCCGGCGGCCGAAATCCTGGCGGTGCCCGACGATTTCTACGCGGACCTGGGTTTGGCCAAGCTGATCAGCCCGCTGCGCCTGCGCGGCATGTCGGCCATGCTGACTCGGATCAAGCGCCGCCTGCGGGAAGCGGCGTAGGCAACCGGGGTACGGCTCAGAAGAACGGCAGCTTGAACTTGCCGCTGTAGTGCAGCGCGTCCGGGTTGCGCTGACCGATGATCTTGCCGGGCACGCCGCCGACGATGCCGAACGGCGGCACCTCTTTGTTCACGACGGTATGAGCGGCCACCACAGCGCCCCGGCCGAGCAGGGACGGCAGGACGATCGCGCGGGTCGCGATCCACACGTGGTCGTCGATCACGATGGGATCGGGCGGGTTGGGCGCCGGCACGAAGTTCGGGTGATTGATGTCGTGGCCGCCGGCGATGATGTGCGTGTCGCTGGCGATGACGACGTCGTTGCCGATCGCGATGCCCGCGCGAGCGTCCAGAACGCACCGGAAGCCGATCGAGACGCGGTCACCGATCACCAGGTAGGGAATGGACCAGACGCTGGTGCCGCGGTTGATGGCGGTGCCCTTGCCGATCTTCGCGCCGAACAGCCGGAGGTAGCCCAGCCGGATGAAGTGGAATGGGATGTGGGTGACGACCGAGCTGTAGAACAGCGCGGCGTAGGTGTCCCGAATCCGGTGCCACAGCGTCTCCCCGGGCAGCTCGTGCTTGAGGATGTTGCCGTCGTCGTCGGTGACCCACTGCATCTTCGGTGGGATGCGGACGTTCGGGTTGACCGCCCGCTTGCGCGCGATCAATTCGGGGTCTGAGGCCTGCGGCTCGACGAACAACGGTGTCCCCTTACTCGTGGCTCCCCGGCGGGTCCGGTGCGGCACCAGTATCACCCAAGCAGATGTTCGGCGAGAAAGCGCGGGTCAAGCGGGTCGCTTGGGCAATCTCTAAGAAAACGTGCCGGCGCCCGCGTTCCCCGAAGTGGGGATCCGCCGGTTAGGCCTTACACTGCACGCGATACATTCTTAAAGACATTTCTTAGAGAACCGCCGTCAGGAGGCACTGTGGCCAACCACGCCAGTTCCAAGATCTCCAAGGTGCTAGTCGCCAACCGTGGAGAGATTGCCGTCCGGGTCATCCGGGCTGCCAAGGACGCCGGACTGGCCAGCGTCGCCGTTTACGCCGAGCCGGACGCCGATGCACCGCACGTGAGGCTCGCCGACGAGGCCTTCGCGCTGGGCGGCCAGACTTCCGCCGAGTCCTACCTCGTCTTCGACAAAATCCTGGACGCCGCTGCCAAGTCGGGCGCCAACGCCATCCACCCGGGTTACGGCTTCCTTTCCGAGAACGCCGACTTCGCCCAGGCCGTGCTCGACGCCGGCCTGATCTGGATCGGGCCCAGCCCGCAGTCCATCCGCGACCTCGGCGACAAGGTCACCGCGCGCCACATCGCGGCCAAGGCCAACGCGCCGCTGGTGCCGGGTACCCCGGACCCGGTCAAGAACGCCGACGAGATCCTGGCCTTCGCCAAGGAGCACGGCCTGCCGATCGCCATCAAGGCCGCCTTCGGCGGTGGCGGCCGCGGCATGAAGGTCGCCCGCACCATCGAAGAGATCCCCGAGCTGTTCGACTCGGCCACCCGTGAGGCCGTCGCGGCCTTCGGCCGTGGTGAGTGCTTCGTCGAGCGTTACCTGGACAAGCCGCGCCACGTCGAGGCTCAGGTCATCGCCGATACGCACGGCAACGTCGTCGTCGCCGGTACCCGCGACTGCTCGCTGCAGCGCCGCTTCCAGAAGCTCGTCGAGGAGGCCCCCGCGCCGTTCCTGTCCGACGCGCAGCGCAAGGAAATCCACGAGTCGGCCAAGCGCATCTGCAAGGAAGCCGGTTACTACGGTGCGGGCACCGTCGAGTACCTGGTCGGCCAGGACGGCCTGATCAGCTTCCTCGAGGTCAACACCCGCCTGCAGGTGGAACACCCGGTCACCGAGGAGACCTCGGGCATCGACCTGGTGCTCCAGCAGTTCAAGATCGCCAACGGCGACGCCCTGGACATCACCGAAGACCCCACTCCGCGTGGCCACTCGTTCGAGTTCCGGATCAACGGCGAGGACGCAGGCCGCGGCTTCCTGCCGGCCCCCGGACCCGTCTCGAAGTTCGAGGCCCCCACCGGCCCCGGTGTCCGCATGGACTCGGGTGTCGAGACCGGCTCGGTCATCGGTGGCCAGTTCGACTCGATGCTGGCCAAGCTGATCGTCACGGGCGCCACCCGCGACGAGGCCCTGGCCCGCTCGCGTCGCGCACTCGCGGAGTTCAACGTCGAGGGCCTGGCCACGGTCATCCCGTTCCACCGCGCCGTGGTCTCCGACCCGGCCTTCATCGGTGACGGCGAGAAGTTCGACGTGCACACCCGCTGGATCGAGACCGAGTGGAACAACACGGTCGAGCCGTTCACCGGTGGCGAGGCGCTGGACGACGAAGAGGCGACGCCGCGGCAGAAGGTCGTCGTCGAGGTCGGTGGCCGTCGCGTCGAGGTGTCGCTGCCCGGCGATCTGGCCATCGGTGGTGGCGGTGGCGCTGCTGCTGCGGCTGGTGCCATCAAGAAGAAGCCGAAGCCGCGCAAGCGTGGCGCCGCGGGCGGCAAGGCCGCCTCGGGTGACTCCGTCACCGCGCCGATGCAGGGCACCGTCGTGAAGGTCGCCGTCGAGGAGGGCCAGCAGGTCTCCGCGGGTGACCTGATCGTGGTCCTCGAGGCCATGAAGATGGAGAACCCGGTGACGGCCCACAAGGACGGCACCGTGACCGGCCTGTCGGTCGAGGCCGGCGCCGCCATCACTCAGGGCACCGTCATCGCCGAGCTGAAGGACTAGTTCCAGTCTGCTGGTTTTTGACTCAGGGCTGCGATCCGTCATGGATCGCGGCCCTGAGTTGTATTTGAGGAGGAGGGCTGTGGAAGCCATCGAGATCAACGCGGGCAACTGGTATCTGCGCGCCCTGCGTGCCGATGATCGGATGGATGACCGGCCGTCCCTGGCCGATCTGGGTGAGCACTCCCCGGATCACGTCCAAACCCGTACAGCGCAATGGGAATCGGACACGCTGTACTCGTGGGCAGTCTGCGAGCCGACGACCGGCGAGCTGCTGGCCGAGATCACCTTGGACCCCGCCACGCGGGAGGTTTCGGTGCGCACCCGCGCTGGGTTCGACGAGGCCGCGGCCACGGGGGTCGAGTCGGTGCGCCGCTTCGCCGCGGCGATGCTCGGCTAGAACAGCAGCACCGGCAGGCTCATCGTCAGGACGATGGACATCAGCAGGAGCAGGAACCAGCCGGCGCCCTGCCACGCCCACCAGACCTTGTCGCCGCGCCAGGCCCGATAGGTCCGCACAAAGGCCCACACCCCGCTGCCGAACAGGAACAGCGGGCCGGCCAGTGCCAGCACGGTGCGGTACGGCATGCTGCACGCCGCCGTGTCGTAGCCACTGCAGTGCCGGACCCATACGGCCGCCAGCACCATGAACCCCACGCCGAGGCTCCCCATCACCAGGCCGAATCGCGCGGCCTCATGCACGCTGGGATCGTCGTCGCGGAAGCGATCGGTTGTCGGGCTGAGCATTGATATCACCGCCAAACCCCAGTATGCGCCTGGTGGACGCTAGGGCGCCAGTTCTCCCTCGGCGATCCGCTTGATCGCGGCGAGGCGTCGATCCCATTGTCTGCCAATGGTTTCCAGTTCGTTGCCCAGCGCGCTGAGTTTGGCGCCCAGCGTCCGGTAGCGAATCTCCCGGCCGACTTTGACGGGCTCGACCAACCCCGCGTCGGCCAGCACCGCCAGATGCTTGGCGATGGCCTGTCGGCTCACCGGCAATCGGCCGGCCAGCGCGCTCGCCGACAGGTCATCGGCGCCCAACTCGGTCAGGATGCGCCACCGGGTCTCGTCGGCGAGCACCGCCAGCACCGCAGGCATGCAGGTATCGGTCACACCGACGCCTGCAGGTACGCCACCAGGTCGTCGAGCTCGGCCGTCCAGCCGCCACTGTTCTCGGCGTGCGCGGTCTGCGGATCAGCCAGGTTTTCAAAGCCCGTCTCGCGCAGATCAAGTCGGGTGCCGCCGTCGATCTCGGTGAGGTCGAAGCGGACGACGGTGGAGTTGCCCGGGTTCGGGTCGGCGTCGGCTTCGCGGTGCGCCCAGCGATAGACCAGTGTGTGCGGCGCCTCGGCGCTCTCGACCACGACCCGGAACTTGCCGTGAGCGTTCCAGCCGAAGAAACCCGTGCCGCCCGGGATTGCTTCGAGTTCGGCGGCGTCGCCGAACCATTGCGCGATGAGCTCAGCCTGCGTCAGGGCGTCCCAGACCCGCCGGATCGGCGCGTTGATGTCAACGCAGTGAATCCCACCGCACCGGCGTAGCCGATCCCGACGGCCGCGAGCGGTGCCCAGCTGTTCCGCTTGCACACCAATGCGATCGTGACCGCGGCGAGGATCAGTTGCAGCGTGCCGCCCACCATCACCGCAGGCGGGATGACGTCCATCCCGCGCCTCATATGATCAGCGCCGTGCAGCAGTAGTGCGGCAGCCAAAAAGCCTGCGGCCCAATCGAAGTTACGTTGCCAGTTCCTGGAGTCACCAGTCATACGGATCACCTCTACTACGCACCGTAGTAAATCGGTGGCATCCTGTAAAGACCTGTCGGGGGTTGGCCATACGATGCCTGGCGTGCGGATGAAACTGTTGGTCGGGGCAGGCCTGTTGGCCAGCGGTGCGGCGTATCTGCACGGCTCGACGTGGGAGTCGGCGCTGGCCGTGGCCGTCGGCGTCCCGTTGCTGCTCGCCGCCATCCCGCACATCGTCACCGGAATGCGCACCCCGAGCCGCCACGAGGACCCGGTGCATGACATGTCCGGCACCGAGTTCGAGGACTATGTCGCCCGGATCGCCCGATCGTGCGGCGTTCCAGTGATCATGACCGAGCTTTCCGGCGACTGGGGCGTCGACCTGATCGTCGGTACCCGGCCCAACCGCCTTGCCATTCAATGCAAAAGGCTGTCCCGGCCCGTTGGCCCCGGTGCCGTCCAGGAGGTGGTCGCAGGGGCGCCCATGCAGGACTGCGCGCACACCATGGTGGTCACCAACAACGACTTCACGCCGGCCGCACGGAAGTTGGCGGAACTACACGACTGCACGCTGGTCAGCGGAACCGAGCTCACCCGACTGCGCGGGTTGATCAAGCAGCACGTCCTAGAGCGTCGCTAGCACGTCCCGCACCGCTTGAACTGCTTCGTCGATCTCATTGCGCGACACCGTCAATGCCGGCCGGAACCGCACCGAGTCGGCGCCACTGGCCAGCAGGATGACATGGCGCTGCCACAGCCGCCGGATCACCTCGTCACGCTGAGCGGCCGACGGCATGCTGAACGCGCACATCAGCCCACGCCCGCGCGGGTTGAGAACAAGGGCGGGAAATTCGCTTGCCAGACAACGCAACTGCCCCACCAGATACCAGCCCATCCGCACGGCATTGTCGATCAACCCGTCGGCCTCGATGACCTCGAGGATGCGCCGGGCCCGCACCATGTCGGTGAGGTTGCCGCCCCAGGTGGAGTTGATCCGCGAGCTGACACGGAAGACGTTGTCGGCGACGTCGTCGACGCGACCACCCGCCATCACGCCGCACACCTGCGCCTTCTTGCCGAACGCCACCACGTCGGGGGTGACGCCCAATTGCTGGTAGGCCCATGGCGTTCCGGTCATCCCGACGCCCGTCTGCACCTCGTCGAAGATCAGCAGCGCGTCGAACTCGACGCACAGATCCCGCATCGCGGCGAAGAACTCGGCCCGCATGTGCCGGTCACCGCCCTCCCCCTGGATCGGCTCGGCGATGAAGCACGCGATGTCGTGCGGGTACGCCTCGAAGGCAGCCCGGGCCTGTCGCAACGATTCCCGTTCCAGCGCAACGATATCCACACCCGGCGCCACCACCGGGGCATCGATGCGCGGCCAGTCGAATTTCGGGAACCGGGCGACCTTGTTGGGGTCGGTGTTGGTCAGCGACATCGTGTAGCCGCTGCGGCCATGGAAGGCGCCGCGCAGGTGCAGCACCCGGGTGCCCAATGAGGGGTCGATGCCGCAGGATTCGTTGCGGCGGCTCTTCCAGTCGAACGCCACCTTCAGCGCATTCTCCACCGCCAGCGCACCGCCGTCGACGAAGAACAGGTGCGGCAGTGCCGGGTCGCCCAGCACGCGCGCGAACGTCTGCACGAACCGCGCCATCGGCACGCTGTAGACATCGGAGTTGCTGGGCTTGTTCACCGCCGCCTGCGCCAACTCGGCGCGGAAGGCCGCGTCGGTCAGCGCCGGGTGATTCATGCCCAGTGCCGACGACGCGAAGAACGTGAACATGTCGAGGTACCGGGTGCCGTCCCGCGCGTCGACGAGATAGGAGCCAGCGGACCGGTCCAGATCGAGCACGAGGTCCAAACCGTCGGTCAGGATGCTGCGGCCCAGCACGTTGCGAACGTCGCGAGCGCTGCCCACCGACAGCCCGTCACCAGAAGTCAGAACAGCGGTCATGCCGCCATCCTAACGTAATATTTACAGTTTTGACGACTTCAAACAGGAACTATTCCGGTAACGAAACATGATCATCGTAAAAAGTCTGTAGGATGATGGTGCTTCGCGTGCGAACGTTGGCGACTGTGCGAATCCGCTGCAGCAGGCCCTCCAGCGCCCGCGCCGAGGCGACCCGCACCAGCAGGACGTAGCTCTCCTCGCCGGCCACGGAATGGCAGGCCTCGATTTCGGGGAACGGCTGCAGTCGCGCCGGGGCATCGTCAGGTTGGGAAGGATCGAGTGGGGTGATCGCAACGAACGCCGACAGCATGTGGCCAACCGCCTCGGGGTTGATCCGTGCCGTGTATCCCGTGATCACAGCGCGCGATTCGAGCCTGCGCACCCGCGACTGCACTGCCGACACCGATAACCCCGCCGCCGCCGCCAGGTGTGCCAGCGTCGCGCGGCCATCGGCCATCAGCTCCCGCACCAGGATTCGGTCGACATCGTCAAGTTGCTCCGCTTCGGCCATGGCCGGAGATTACCCGTGACGGTCCAGACCTGGGAGCTGCGCGCCGCGTTCGCCGCCGCACTGTCCCGCATGTACGGCACCGAGGTACCGGCCTACACCACGCTGGTCGACGTCAGCACGGCCGTCAACCGGGACTGCGCCTCCGACGGCCGGCTCGGTTCCCTCGACCGCGTCACCGCGGAACGCCACGGTGCGATCCGGGTCGGCAGCCCGGCCGAACTCGCCGACGTCGCAGACCTTTTCGCGGCCTTCGGCATGTACCCGGTCGGGTTCTACGACCTGCGCGAGGCCGCGTCACCGGTTCCCGTGGTCTCTACCGCGTTCCGTCCCATCGATGCAGAAGAGCTGGACCGCAACCCGTTTCGGGTGTTCACCTCGATGCTGGCAACCGCGGATGCCCGCTTCTTCTCCCCCGATCTGAGAGTCCGGGTGCAGCGCTTCGTCGGAGAGCGCCGGCTGTTCGACCCCGCACTGATCGCCCAGGCCCGCCGGATCGCCGCCGACGGCTGTCCGGCCGCCGCTGCCGGCGATTTCGTCCGCCGGTGCACCGCCGCCTTCGCGTTGTCGCGCACGCCGATCGACAAGTCCTGGTACGACGAGCTCAGCGACGTCTCCGCCGTCGCCGCCGACATCGCCGGCGTCAGCACCACCCACATCAACCACCTGACGCCGCGCGTACTCGACATCGACGAGCTGTACCGGCGGATGACGGCCCGCGGCATCACCATGATCGACGCGATCCAGGGACCACCCCGCACCGACGGTCCGCCGGTCCTGTTGCGGCAGACGTCGTTTCGCGCGCTGGCCGAACCGCGCACCTTCCGGAACCCGGACGGCACCGTGTTCGATGGGAGCTTGCGGGTGCGCTTCGGCGAGGTCGAGGCCCGCGGGGTGGCGTTGACCCGCGCCGGCCGGGAGCGCTACGACGCCGCGATGACCGATCAGGCGCACTGGGACCGGTACTTCCCCGCCACCGACACCGAGATGGCGGCACAGGGTCTGGCCTACTACCGCGGCGGCGATCCCACGCAACCCGTTGTCTACGAGGACTTCCTACCGGCGTCGGCGGCCGGCATCTTCCGATCCAATCTCGACAGCGACGCGCGCGCGTCCGACACCGAAGCCAACCCGGCCGACTACAGCCTGGACTGGATGGCCGACGCCATCGGCCATCCCATCCATGACCCTTACGACCTCTACGAGAAAGCGGCATCATGACATCCGTGCAGACACTGTTGCCCACCGCCGATCAACTCCGCGACCGCGTGCGCACCGCGCTGCAGGCCGTCGGTGCTCACGTCACGCTGGGCGAGCCCGGCGCCCCCGGTTTGCACGCCAGCACCCCGATCACCGGTGAGGTCCTCTTCACCATCCCGGAAAGCACCACCGCGGAGACGGACGCCGCGATCGCCGAAGCGGCGCAGGCCTTTGTCACCTGGCGCACCACGCCGGCACCGGTCCGGGGTGCGCTTGTGGCCCGGCTGGGTGAGCTGCTCGTCGAGCACAAGGCCGATCTGGGCACGCTGGTGACCATCGAGGCCGGGAAGATCACCTCCGAGGCACTCGGCGAGGTGCAGGAGATGATCGACGTCTGCCAGTTCGCGGTCGGCCTGTCCCGTCAGCTGTACGGGCGCACCATCGCCTCGGAGCGACCCGGGCACCGGCTCATGGAGAATTGGCACCCGCTCGGGGTCGTCGGCGTCATCACCGCGTTCAACTTCCCCGTCGCAGTCTGGGCCTGGAACACCGCCATCGCGCTGGTGTGCGGCGACACCGTGGTGTGGAAACCTTCCGAACTCACCCCGCTGACCGCCGTCGCCTGCCAGGCGCTGCTGGAGCGCGCCGCGGCGGACGTCGGCGCCCCCGGCTCCGTGTCCCGGCTGGTACTCGGGGGCCGCGAGATCGGCGAGCAGCTGGTCGACGATCCCCGCGTTGCCCTGCTGAGTGCCACCGGATCGGTCCGGATGGGTCGGGAGATCGGCCCCCGGGTGGCGCAGCGGTTCGGCAAGGTGCTGCTGGAACTGGGCGGCAACAACGCCACCATCGTCACGCCGTCGGCCGACCTCGATCTCGCGGTGCGCGGCATCGTGTTCGCCGCCGCCGGCACCGCCGGGCAGCGGTGCACCACGCTGCGCCGCGTCATCGCGCACCACAGTGTCGTCGACACGTTGGTGCAACGGATCGTCACCGCCTATCAGAGCCTGCCGGTGGGCGACCCCTCCGCCGACGGGACCCTGATCGGGCCACTGATCCACGAGCGGTCCTACCGCGACATGGTGGGCGCGCTGGAGCAGGCGCGCGCCGAAGGTGGCGAGGTGACCGGCGGCGAGCGGGTCCAGCTGCACCCCAGCTCGTACTACGTCACGCCGGCCGTGGTCCGGATGCCGGGGCAGACGGCCATCGTGCACCAGGAGACGTTCGCACCGATCCTGTACGTGCTGACCTACGACACCCTCGACGAGGCCATCGCCCTCAACAACGCGGTACCCCAAGGTCTTTCGTCGGCCATCTTCACCACCGACATCCGAGAGGCCGAACGCTTCATGGCCTCCGACGGGTCGGACTGCGGCATCGCCAACGTCAACATCGGCACCTCCGGCGCGGAGATCGGCGGCGCGTTCGGTGGCGAGAAGCAGACCGGCGGTGGCCGCGAATCCGGCTCCGATTCCTGGAAGGCGTACATGCGCCGCGCCACCAACACCGTCAACTACTCGTCCGAGCTGCCGCTGGCTCAAGGAGTCCAGTTCGGTTGAGGTAGACATGAGCCCGTGAAGATCGAAGGTGCGGTGGCTGTCGTCACCGGAGCGGGCTCGGGCATCGGCAGGTCGGTCGCGGCGGCACTGGCGGCGGCAGGGGCGTCGGTCGTGGCGGGCGACATCAACGCAGAGGCTGCCGCAGAGACGGCCGCGGGTTTCGGCGGTGTCGGGGTCGGCGCCGACGCGTCTTCGGTCGACGGCATCGCGACGCTGCTCGAGGCCGCCCGCGAGGCGTACGGGCCCGTGGACATCTATGTCGCCAACGCGGGCATCACCGGCGAACCCGGCCTGGGCGACGACGAAGGCGCCTGGGACCGCATCATCGACATCAACCTGCGCGCGCACATCCGCGCCGCCAAAGCTGTTGTGCCCGAATGGGTTGAGCGCGGCGCTGGACATTTCGTCGCCGTGGCCTCGGCCGCCGGCCTGCTCACCCAACTAGGTGCGGCCGGATACAGCGTCACCAAGCACGCCGCCGTCGGCTTCGCCGAATGGCTGACCATCACGTACGGAGACCAGGGCGTCGGCGTCAGCTGCGTCTGCCCGATGGGCGTCGACACGCCACTGCTGCGCGGCATGACCGACTCCCCCGACGCCGCCATCCGGGTCGCCGGCAATGCCGTGACCCACGCCGGGAACGTCGTCGGGCCCGATGACGTCGCCGCGCTCGTGACCCAAGCCATCGAGGACGGCACCTTCCTGGTGCTGCCCCATCCCGAGGTGCTGGAGATGTACCGGCACAAAGGCGCCGATTACGACCGCTGGATCGCCGGCATGCGCCGATATCAGCGCACGTTGGGGTAGCGCGGCTCTGGTTCTAGATCTTGGTGGGGTCGCTGCTGCCGATGGTGGTGCCGGTTTTGTCGAGGGCTTGGATTTGGAAGTAGGCGCCGGCGGTGGCAGCTGTGGTCGGTACGGGGATGGGTGTGTTGAGCCCGTTCCAGGGGGCGGTCAGCAAGGGTTTGAGCGCATCGGGTGTGGGCCCGGTGAGGATTCTCCAGTGGGTGACCTCGGTGGCGCCGTTCCAGACCGCGTGCAAGGTGGGCTGGCCATTGCCGGTGGTGATGGCCAGTTCGGGTTTCTGGGTGGGATGTCCGACCCAGGGCTGCAAGAACGCGCGGTAGGTTCCGATCCCACCGCTTCCCACGTTGCCCTCTAGTTTTTGTGGAGCATTCGCGGGTTGGCCGGCGCTCCACAGAACTCGGCCGTCGGCCGCGAATTCGGTGATCCGGTTCGCATCCCCCCAGCCGGTGAACGTGTTGCCACCGGGAAGGCTTTGCACGCTGCCTTGGGTGAATGTTCCCAGGTTGTCCGGCTGGGTCCACTCGCGGACCAGGGTCGCCGTACGGGTCTGGTGGTCGAGCCGAAGCCATTTGATACTGGACGGACCGTGCCGGGTCCCGCCGAGATCCACGTTGTTGTTGAACAACATGATCGTGTTTGCGTCCACGAATTGTGGATCGTGCTGGCCCGCGAAGTCCGCCCCAGGGCCGAGGGTGAAGGTCGAGTCTTTCCCGCCGAGTTTCCACTTGACGGCGCCGGTGTGTGCGTCGACGGCGACCATCTCGTTCGCCGCGCGCACCGATACCAACAGATCTCCGTCGGGGTCCAGGGCCACCGAATTGATGTGCAAGGGAGCCACCGCAGCTTGCCCCGGAATGTTGGACAGATCACGGTAACTCAGTGCGCTATCGGTCACCGGGAGATGCTGTGCCGAATCCCACTCGAGCAGAGTGTTGCCGGAGGCGATATCGACGACATTGACGATGCTGTTGTTGATCTTCCCGTTCTTGGGTCCGCCGATGCCCGTGAGATCAGCATCAATGGTCTTCACTGACGTGATCAACGCCCGCCCGTCCGGGGTGATGCGGAATTCGTGAAAGTCCGACGGCGCGCCGTGCGGAGTGATCTTCTTGATGATCTTGTAGTTCGTATCCGCGATGTAATCGGCACCGGCGAGTTTGGTGCCCTGGAACCAGGTCAGCACAGGCTTGCCTTGATACGTCTGGACCTGAAAGTTCCCCGCGTCCTGGTCATTCGGGATCTGCAGGAACCAGACCGGCCGACCCTTCTTGTCCAGAATCTCCGGGCCGGACGCGATTTCGGGGATCCCGCTGCCAAAAAGATTGGCCGCTCCCGCCCCGCCACCATTGATGAACACAAATCCCGGATCCGAACCGGGCACGTCGACGGTGACCGTGAGCGGCGGGGCAACCAACTGTGTCTGCGGGATCGACCCGGCATCTTGTGCGAGTGCACCCGCCGCCTCAGAAGACACCTGGGTTGATGACGAACAGCCTGTCGCCAGCAACACCAGCGCTACCGCCCCCACGCGAAAACCCTTAACCGCGCCAAGGTAATTCGGCAGCTCGTGATCGTGTAACCGCATCATCTGCCCAAGCCTAGACCACCCCTGTGAGGTGTCTGTGAATCGTCCCCGGACGCCCCTCGCCCGGCTAGCGGCGGCGGGCGATGATCTGCGTGCTGTCGAACAGGGCGAAGGTGACGCCCGGATCGTCGAGCACGCGCCGCAGATATTGGCGATAAGCCTCGATCCGCTCAGCGGGAGCACCGATTTCGGAGAGGTACGCCGGTGCACATTGTTCGAACCCCAGCGCATGGACGAGTTTGGCGTCGCGGTCCGAGGAGATCGGTTGGTACTGGTCGCGGCGGTGGATCGTGAAACCGGCTGCCTCGAGCGTGGTTTCGATGGAGTCGGCCACGTCGAAGCACAGACCTCGCGCCCGGCCCAACGCGTACCACCAGGACAGCCAGAGGTCGCTGTCGGCCTCGGCTGGGCTGAACCGCGCCGAGCCCACGTCGGCGATCTCCAGCAGTAGCGCGCCGTCGTCGGCGAGCATGTCGGCCATCGCAGCCAGGGCACGACGCAGGTCGCGAACATGCATCAGCAGGAACCGGCTGTATACCCAGTCGACGCGCTGCCCGCGCAACGGGTCGTCTTCGAGCGCACCGGCGACGAAGGTGACGTTGCGGTGCCGACTCAGCGTCGAGCGCGCGATCTCGATCTGCTCGGCAGAGGCATCGACTGCGTACACCATGCCCGATTCGCCGACCCTGCGCGCCATCCGATCGGTGACCCCGCCGTGCCCGCATCCCAGGTCGACGATCGAATCCCCTTCTGCCACACCGGCAGACTCCAGAAAAGCGCCCGAGCTCGGATCGTAGAACCGGCCGAGCAGCCTGAGACGTTCACTGTCGTCGACACCGACGTGCATGGCGTATGTTTCAGCGGCCATCCTCGGTCACCTTTCTTCGTTGTTGCGATGTGCGGTCTGCGCAAGGACGTCGCGCAGCACTTCGTCGATGAGGGTCATCTCGTTGTCGGTCAGGTCGGCGCGGGCGGTGATGCGCAGCCGGGACGTCCCTGCCGGTACTGACGGGGGACGGAAACACCCCACGTTGAGTCCGCGGCGCCAGCATCGCTGGGCGGCTTGGTAGGCGACGTGGGGATCACCCAGAACCACCGATACCACTGCCGAATCAGATTGCGGGACACCAGCTATTCGCGCAATCTGGGCCGCGCGGCCGAGCACCTGCGCGGCCAGGGCCGGAGTCTGGCGCAGCAGTCGCAGCGCCGCCAGCGCCGCCCCGACGGCACCGGGGGCCAGGGCCGTGTCGAAGATGAACGTGCGCGCCGAGTTGATGAGGTGCGTTCGGACGCGTTCGTCGGCCAGGACCGCCCCGCCTTGCGCGGCCAGCGATTTGGACAGCGTCGCCGTGATCACCACATCGGCCGCTCCGGCCAGCCCCACTTCGTGGACTAAGCCCCGTCCCCCCTCTCCACGGACCCCGATCGCGTGCGCCTCATCGACCACCAGTATCGCGCCGTGTGCGCGTACCGCGTCATGTAGTTCCGGCAGTGGAGCCAGATCACCATCGGTACTGAACACCGATTCGGTGATGACCAAAGCCCGTTCCTGCCTGCGCGTCGCCAACAGCTGCCGCACCGCGGCGGCATCGTTGTGCGGCGCGACCGTCAGAGGGGCCCGGGCCAGGCGGCACGCATCGATGATCGACGCGTGGTTGTGGGCATCGGATATCACCAGCGTGTCCAGATCGGCCAGCGCGGTGACCGCGGCAAGGTTGGCGGCGTAACCGGTGGCGAACACCAGACCGGCCTGGGCGCCGACGAATTCGGCCAGCTCGCATTCCAGTTGTTCGTGATCGGTGGTCGTCCCCGTCACCAGCCGCGAACCGGTCGCTCCTGTCCCCCACTTATGAATCGCGTCGATCGCGCCGGCCACCACCTCCGGGTGGCACGCCAACCCCAGGTAGTCGTTGGACGCCAAATCCACAAGGCCCGAGTGCGGCGCCCGTGGCCTCAATTCTCGCTGCAAACCGGCATTCACGCGCTGATCTGCCTGTTCTGCCAACCACCCCAATACGTCGGTCATAACCACAGTTCAGAACCATACTTGAACACTGTTCAATTGCAATACCCGCGCAGCACCAGACCGCCCCGTCACCTACCGCCGAAAACTTGTCGGCCCCGCCGGGCAATATGGAGCCGTGGCCCCGACCGACCCGATGGCCCGGTTCAGCGATCTGACCCGGGACTGGTTCGCGGCCGCCTTCAGCACCCCCACCCAGGCGCAGGCGCAGGCCTGGCAAGCCATCGCCGACGGGCACAACACGTTGGTCATCGCCCCCACCGGGTCGGGCAAGACACTCGCGGCGTTCCTGTGGGCCATCGACCAGTTGGCACAGGAGCCCGACGGCAAGGGCACCCGCGTGCTCTACGTATCACCGCTGAAGGCCCTCGCGGTCGACGTCGAACGCAACCTGTCGACGCCGCTCACCGGCATCACGCGAGTTGCCGAGCGCCTGGGGAAGCCGGCACCCGAGATCACCGTCGGCGTGCGATCGGGTGACACCTCCCCGGCACAACGCCGCCAACTGATCGCGACGCCGCCAGACATCCTGATCACCACACCCGAGTCGCTGTTCCTCATGCTGACCTCGGCAGCCCGGGAGACCCTGGCGGGAGTACGGACCGTCATCGTCGACGAGGTGCACGCGGTCGCGGCCACCAAACGCGGTGCACACCTGGCACTTTCGCTGCAACGCCTGGACCAGTTGACCGCGGCTCCGGCCCAGCGGATCGGCCTGTCCGCGACCGTCAAGCCACCCGAGGAGGTGGCGCGCTTCCTGTCCGGAGCGGCCCCCACCACCATCGTCAAACCACCCGCGGCCAAGACCTTCGATCTGACCGTCGAGGTGCCGGTGCCGGACATGGCCAACCTCGACGGCGGCACCATCTGGCCCGACGTCGAGGAACGCATCGTCGACCTGATCGAGTCCCACAATTCGTCGCTGGTGTTCGCCAACTCCCGGCGGCTCGCCGAACGGCTCACCGCACGGCTCAACGAGATTCACGCCGCCCGCTCCGGCATCGAGCTGCCCAATGAGCGAAACACGCAGATCGGTGGCGGCGCGCCCGCCACCATCATGGCCAGCGGCCAGACCTTCGGTGCGCCGAGCCTGCTGGCCAAAGCCCACCATGGCTCGGTCAGCAAGGAGGCCCGGGCACAGGTCGAAGACGACCTCAAGAGTGGCCGGCTCAAAGCCGTCGTCGCCACCTCCAGCCTGGAACTCGGCATCGACATGGGCGCTGTCGATCTGGTGATCCAGGTCGAGGCGCCGCCGTCGGTGGCGAGCGGCCTGCAGCGCATCGGCCGCGCCGGGCATCAGGTCGGTGAGATCTCCGAGGGCGTTTTGCTGCCCAAGCACCGCACCGATCTGATCGACTGCGCCGTCACGGTGCAGCGGATGCGTGCGGGTGAGATCGAGACCCTGCAGGTGCCCGCCAACCCCCTCGACGTGCTGGCCCAGCACACCGTCGCCGCGGCCGCACTGGAACCACTCGACGCCGACCGGTGGTTCGACGCCGTCCGCCGCAGCGCGCCGTTCGCCGCGTTGCCGCGCGGCGCATTCGAAGCGACACTCGACCTGCTGGCCGGCAAGTACCCGTCCACCGAATTCGCCGAACTGAGGCCGCGGCTGGTGTACGACCGCGACTCCGGCACCTTGACAGCCCGGCCCGGTGCGCAGCGATTGGCCGTCACGTCCGGCGGCGCGATCCCGGACCGCGGCATGTTCACCGTCTACCTGGCCACGGGCGACGAAAAACCTTCGCGGGTAGGCGAACTCGATGAGGAGATGGTCTACGAGTCGCGGCCCGGCGACGTCATCTCCCTCGGCGCCACCAGCTGGCGGATCACCGAGATCACCCACGACCGGGTGCTGGTCCTGCCCGCACCCGGCCAACCCGCGCGGTTGCCGTTCTGGCGCGGCGATGCGGTCGGCCGTCCCGCTGAGCTGGGTGCGGCGATCGGTGCCTTCACCGGCAAACTCTCCGGTCTCCCCCGTGCCGAATTCGATGAGTACTGCAGCACAATGGGTTTCAACGGCTACGCGACCGACAACCTGTGGCAGCTGCTGGACGAGCAGCGGCAGGCCACCGGCACGGTGCCCACCGACACCACCTTCGTGGTGGAACGGTTCCGCGACGAGTTGGGCGACTGGCGGATTGTCCTGCACTCCCGCTACGGACTGCGGGTGCACGGGCCGCTGGCGCTGGCTGTGGGACGACGGATCATGGAGCGGTACGGCATCGACGAGAAGCCCACCGCATCGGACGACGGTATCGTGCTGCGGCTGCCCGACACCGGGGAAAGCCCGCCCGGCGCAGACATTTTCGTTTTCGACGCCGACGAGATCGAGCCCATCGTGACGGCCGAGGTCGGCGGGTCGGCGCTGTTCGCGTCGCGCTTCCGCGAATGCGCGGCACGAGCGCTGCTGCTGCCGCGGCGCCACCCCGGTAAGCGGTCGCCGTTGTGGCACCAGCGGCAGCGCGCGGCGCAATTGCTCGACATCGCCCGCAAGTATCCGGATTTCCCGATCGTGCTCGAGACCGTGCGGGAGTGCCTGCAGGACGTCTACGACGTCCCGATGCTCATCGAGTTGATGCGGCGCGTCGCACAACGGCGGATCCGGGTTCTCGACGTGCAGACCGCCACGCCGTCGCCGTTCGCCGCATCGCTGCTGTTCGGTTACGTCGGCGCGTTCATGTACGAGGGCGACAGCCCGCTCGCGGAACGGCGCGCCGCCGCTCTGTCGCTGGACGCCAACCTGCTCGCCGAGCTGCTGGGCCGGGTCGAACTGCGCGAACTGCTCGATCCCGACGTGGTGGCGTCGACCAGTCGGCAGCTGCAGCACCTGACCGAGGACCGGGCCGCCCGCGACGCCGAAGGCATCGCCGACCTCCTGCGGCTGCTCGGACCGCTGAGCACCGAGGAACTTCAGCAGCGGTGCACCGCAAGCGATGTCGAGGCGTGGTGCGAGACGCTACAGGCTGCCAAACGCGCGGTCCGGGTCACCTTCGCGGGGCAGGCTTGGTGGGCCGCGGTCGAAGACATGGGGCTGCTGCGCGACGGCCTGGGGGTCGCGGTGCCGGTCGGGGTACCGGCGAGCTTCACCGCGGTGGTGGCCGACCCGCTGGGCGAACTGCTCGGCCGTTACGCCAGGACCAACGGGCCGTTCACGACCACCCAGGCGGCCACCCGGTTCGGCCTGGGACATCGCGTGACCGCCGATGCCCTGAGCCGAATGGTGTTGGACGGCAAGATCATCCGCGGGGAGTTCACCGATATCCCCGACAGCATCGATCAACAGTGGTGTGACGCAACGGTTCTGAAGATTCTGCGCCGCCGGTCACTGGCGGCGTTGCGGGCCCAGATCGAACCCGTCAGCACCACCGCATATGCCCGCTTCCTGCCCGCGTGGCAGCAGTTCGGCGATGCCCGTGGTATCGACGGGCTGGCGTCGGTCATCGAACAGCTTGCCGGCGTACCGATTCCGGCTTCCGCGGTCGAGCCGCTGGTGTTCGGCCAGCGGGTGTCCGACTACCAACCGGCGATGCTCGACGAGCTGCTGGCCTCGGGTGAGGTCACCTGGTCGGGTGCCGGGCAGATCGGCGGAACCGACGGCTGGATCGTCTTCCATCGGGCCGACACCGCGCCGCTGTCGCTGTCGCCCGGTACCGAGATCGAATTCACCGACACGCATCGCGAGCTGCTCGACACCCTGGGTAACGGTGGCGCCTACTTCTTCCGGCAGTTGTCAGCCGAAGACAGCACCGACGCGAAACAGGCGCTGTGGGAGTTGATCTGGGCCGGCTGGGTCACCGGCGACACCTTCGCCCCGGTGCGGGCGATGCTCGGCAACGCGGGGCGCAAACCGGGTGGATCGCACCGGCAGCGGCAGCGCCCACCCCGGCTCAGCCGCTACAGCGTGGCCCGGCCGCAGGCCCGCACCTTGGACCCGACCGTCGCCGGACGCTGGTCAGCGCTGCCGGCGGCCGAACCCGAATCGACTGTGCGCGCACACTTTCAGGCCGAGCTGCTGCTGAACCGCTACGGCGTCGTCACTCGCGGCGCGGCCGATGGCCTACCTGGCGGATTCGCCTCGTTGTACAAAGTCCTGACCGCGTTCGAGGAAGCCGGCCGCTGCCAGCGCGGGTATTTCATCGAATCACTTGGTGGCGCGCAGTTCGCGGTGGCCTCGACGGTGGACCGGCTGCGCAATTATCTCGACGGCGTCGACCAGAGCAGCCCTGACTACAGCGCCATCGTGTTGGCGGCCACCGACCCGGGCAATCCCTACGGCGCCGCGCTACCGTGGCCCGAGGTCGCGGGCCATCGGCCGGGCCGCAAGGCCGGCGCGCTGGTGGCGTTGGTCGACGGCGAGTTGGTGTGGTTCCTGGAACGCGGCGGCAAGTCGCTGTTGTCTTTCGACGCCACGCCGGAACAGCAACGTGCGGCCGCCGGTGCGCTGGCGGACCTGGTGAGTGCGGGGCGGTTGCAGTCGCTGTTGATCGAGAAGGTCAATGGCGAGCCGGTGCTGGCTCCTACCCCCGATGCCGAGCAGACACAGGTCCACGCCGCACTGACCGACGCCGGGTTCTCACGGACGCCACGGGGGCTACGGCTCCGCTAGGCGTCTGCCTTCTTGGCAGTATCGAGACCATGGACATCGGTTTGTCAGACGCCGACATCGCAGCGATGACACCGGCTCAGCGGCAGGACCTGATCATGCGACTGCAGCGACCGCTGGATGAAGTGTTCCCACCGGCGATGGCCACGAGAATGCGGCGCATCCGCCTGACGTTGATGACGGGCAGCAGCATCGTGTTGATCCCGTGGGTCATCTACCTAGGCTTCGCACTTCCCGATAACTACACGGCGCACAACTGGCCGGCCACGTGGATAGGCTTCGACATTTTGCTGGTCGCGTTCATGACCGCGACGGCCGTGCTGGGCTGGTTGCGTCGTCAACTGGTGCTGCTGACCGCGTTCACGACCGGAGTGCTGTTGGTATGTGACGCCTGGTTCGACGTCATGACTTCAGAATTCGGGCACGACGCGGCCCTGCCGTTGGTGACTGCGGTGTTGATCGAACTGCCACTGGCCGTACTCATGATGACCGGTGCCATCCGCATTCTGCGCCTGACGGCGACGCGGCTGTGGTTTCTCGAACCCGGTGCGCCGCTGTGGCGGCTGCCGCTGCTCCCCTAGTTGGTCGACGGTGTTGGTGGCGGTTCAAACGGTTGGTACCACCACCATTGGGCGCGTTCACCGGTGGGTCCGGGGCACGGCGCGACATCCGGTGGTGGGGTGGTCTGTGGCCGGGCCAGGGATCTGTTGGTGAGCTGGTGCCCCGCTGCGTCGGTGACGACGAGTCGGTCGGCAGGTCCGGTGATGGTCATGCCACCTCTGTGGTGCAGGCGGTGGTGGTAGGGGCACACCGTTTGTCGTGGGTCAACAGTGGACCCACATGCGTAGCGGCGGTGTGCTGTTCGATGTCTAGATGCACCACCACATGCGCTGGCCGTGCGGCCGGCGCGCCGCGTCGCTGTCCCAGCCGGCCTCGACCAGGCTCATGAACGCATCGACCTGGTTCGGGAACGGCGGCGCCTGCCCCTGCTCACCGGGGTCCTCGCCGTCGTGGTCGCGATTCCAGTCCGCCACCAACCCATCCTGATGCGACGCCATCGCCGCATCGACCTTCGCCGCTTCCAGCTTGGGCAGCCGAATCTTGTAGGTCGTCGATCCGTCGTCGTGGGTGGTTCTGGTGATCGACCGCTGGGGTTCAGATGTTGGTTCGGGATCGGGTCGCGGTTCCAGGCTCACGGCTTTGCGCAGTTGGGTGACCGTGGCGCTTTCCGCGAACTGCGCGTAATGCTCATCAGAGCCCTCGGCCGCGTGTTAGGCGATGACCCCGACCTGATCCAACGACAACCGGCCCGCACGCATCCCGTCAGCGCAGCGCGGGAACTCCTCCACCCGGTGCGCGACCGCGACCATGACCTCCGCATTACGCGGCGATACCCCGGTTTTCCATGCCACCAACGACGCCATCGACCGCGCACCGGTGGCACCCCACAGCCCGTCGCGGTCGATTTCGGCCACGATCTCCACCAGTCGGCTGTCGATCGCGTTGCGCTGGCCGGTCAGCTCACCGATCTCATCGAACAACACCTCGACACGCTCACCCGGCGACACCGGAGCATCCAAAGATGTTGCGGTGGTGGACATAACACCATCAGAGCAGAAGGCACCGACAAATCTCGGCCGCTTTGAATCGCGAGCGAGAAACCGCATTCCTCAAGCAGCAGAGGGATTTTCGATCACGATGGCGACGCCCTGGCCCGATCCGACACACACCCCGATGGCGCCGTACCGGGCATTGCGCTCGCGCAGTTCCGTGGCCAGGGTCAGGACATAGCGGGCACCGGTGGCGCCGAACGGATGGCCGATCGCCACGGCGCCGCCGTTAGGGGTGAGCTTCTCGTCGGGCACGACGAACCCGCCGAGCTGATTCGGCAATTCCCGCAGCACACCGAGAGCCTGCGCGCTGAATGCTTCGTGGACTTCCCAGACGTCGATCTGTTCCGGCGTCAGCCCAGCACGTTTGATAGCCAGGGGCAGCGCCCACGCCGGCGCGAGACCCATGAACAGCGGATCGATCCCGTACACCGCCGAGGACACCACCCGCGCCAACGGCTCGACGCCGAGTTCTGCCGCGCGTTCCCCCGACGCCAGCACCAGTGCGCTGGCGCCGTCGGTGAGCGGCGTCGAGTTGGCCGCGGTCATCTGGGTCGTACCCGGTTGCGGGCGCAGGGCCGCCAGTTGTTCGGCCGTGGTCTCGTCGCGGATGAATTCGTCGTGCTCGAGCAACCGGGCCGGCGATTTCTTCGTCCCAGCGATCTGGACCGGCATGATCTCCTTGGCCAGTCGACCGGAATCACGGGCTGCCTTGGCATTTCGCTGCGTCCGCAGTGCGAAGGCGTCGATCTCCTCGCGCGTCAGACCGTAGCGATCAGCCACCTTCTGCGCCGTCTCGATCATGCCGATGTAGGCGTTGCGCGCCAGCAGCGCGGGGTTGGGCGGGCCGCCGGCGCCGGCCCACATGGTGTCGAGCAGGATCACCGGCCCGCGCGGCGCGAACGGTGCATCGCCTTTCATGTAGGCCCAGCCCGATCGCGACATCGATTCGACGCCGCAGGCCATGCCCACGCCCAGATCACCGGCCTTGATCGCGTGCGCGACGTTGATGGTGGCGCTCAGTGACGACCCGCAGAACCGGTTGATGGTCGTCCCGGCCACGGTGTCGGGGAATCCGGCGGCGAGCGCCGCCCAGCGAGCTACGTCGCCCATCCCCTCATGCGCGGGATTCACACAGCCGGCGACAACATCCTCGATGGCTCCGAGTTCGACGCCGACGCGTTCGCAGGCACCCTTCATCGTCATGCCGAGTAGGTCGTCTGTGCGGATGTGCGACAGCGAACTGCCGTACCGCGCAAATGGAGTGCGGACACCACCAAGCACAAATGCTTCTGTCATCAGCCGTCTCCCGATCGACGTCGAGGCGAGCGTACCGCTGACGCCGCTCCGGCAGAGGGCAATCCGTCAGGGCCGCGCAGTCAGCGGTTCCTGTGCCGGATTGGCACGCAACCAGTCCAGCACCTGCTGCGCGTGCGTGTTCGGCGGGAAGATCGGGTAGAAGACGTGCTCGATCCGGCCGTCCCGGATCACCATCGTGAGACGGGTATAGAGCCGCGGGTGTCCTTCGGCGGCGAACGTCGGGAGCTGAAGAGTGTCAGCCAGAACGAAAGCCTCATCCGACAGCATGTGGAACGGCAATCGCAGCCGTCGCACCACTTCCGCCTGATAGTCGACGTCCTGGCTAGACAAACCCCAGACCTCTTCTACGCCGGCGTCTTTCAGCTCGGTGAAGTGGTCGCGGAAGTCGCACGCCTCGGTCGAGCAGCCGCGCGCTCCTGGAATTGCGTCCCACCCCTCGGGGAGGTCGGCGCCGGGACGACCGGTGAGCGGGTACAGATACAGAACCGTTCGTCCCGCCGGCAGAGACCACAGCCGTACGGGGCCACCACCGCTCGACTTCAGTGTGATGTCGGGAACCCGCAGCCCCACCAGATGATCTGCCGCGCCGTCATTTTCGGGAACCGGAAGGCCCGCGGGAAGTGTTGTGTAGTCCGTCACCTGTTCATACTCCTTATCGAATTCGCGGCACGCGGCAGCATTGAGCCGCGCCGTGAGCTCCTGCCGCCGCTGCGTCAGCGCCGCGATGGTCTCATCGAGAACCGCGATGCTGTCCCGGCACGCCGCCAGCGACTCGGGGCACTCGTCGCTGTGTTCGTGGCCGTGACGGAGGCAGTCGATGAACGGCCTGGCCTTCGACGGGGCGATGCCGACGGCAGCGAGCGCTCGCACCTCGCTCACGATCTGCACATCCTCGTCGGAGTAGTCCCGGTACCCGTTGGGCAGGCGCGACGGCTCCAACAGACCGAGGTCCTCGTAGTACCGCACGGCCTTGGTCGACGCGCCCGTTCGCCGGGCCAGCTCAGAAATCTGCATGGTCAATGTCCTCAGCCCAGAGGGTAAACATTGCCGCCAGGGGCAAGGTCAACTTCCGGGCCCGCCGGACCTACTCACACCGAGTCAGGCCCTATGGCGAGTGTGCAGCTTTTCTCCGTGTTGACGTGCCAGGTCGTTCCGAAGCTGCACATTCGTCGTAGGGCCCGCCGCGACACATGACGACACCGAGCCGTCCCCAGCCGAGTCATAGAGTGAGACCTATGGCCCTGCACACCCCGCTCACCGAATTGTTCGGCATCGAGCACCCGATCGTCCTGGCCCCGATGGGCGACGTTTCCGGTGGCCGGCTGGCAGCCGCGGTGTCCGAGGGCGGCGGGCTGGGCCTCATCGGCGGCGGGCGCGGCGACCTCACGATGCTCGCCACCGAGTGCGCCATCGCCCGGGAAAACACCCAGAAGCCATGGGGTGTAGGCCTACTCACCTGGGCGGTCAACCAGGAGATCATCGACTGGGTCATCGCGCAGCAGCCCGCCGCCATCATCTTGTCGTTCGGTGACCCTGCTCCGTTCGCCAAGGCCATCCACGACGCGAACATTCCGCTGCTGTCCCAGGTCCACAGCCTCGATGAGGCCAAGCAGGCGCTCGACACCGGCGTCCAAGCACTGGTCGCGCAGGGCCGGGAAGCAGGCGGCCACCACGGCGGCCGGTCGACGCTGCCGTTCGTTCCGGCGGTGGTCGACCTGGCGCACGGCACCCCGGTCCTGGCGGCCGGCGGTATCGGTGACGGCCGCGGTCTCGCCGCCGCGCTGACGCTCGGCGCCGCGGGCGCCATGATCGGCACCCGTTTCGAAGCCACCCACGAATCCCTGCTCAGCGCCGCTGAGTCGAAGGTCATGCTCAAGGCCAAGGCCGAAGACACCACCACCGGCCGCGCCATCGACATCGCCGCCCGGCCGGTCGAAACGCGTTGGCCGGCAGCGTATCCGGCGCGCACACTGCGCAGCGTCTTCACCGACCAGTGGCAGGACCGGGACGCCGAACTCGACGCGGATCCCAAGGCACAACAGCAGTTCCGCACAAAGGTTGCCGAACTCGACATGGATTACGTGCCGATCTGGGCCGGCGAGGCCCTCGACCTGATCGACGAGCTCGAGCTGGCCTCTCCCCTGGTCCAGAAGATCGCGCACGAGGCCGAGCAAGCCCTCACTCGCGCCCACAGATACATCCGCTGATGCCCGAAGGCGATACCGTCTGGCACACCGCAGCCGTCCTCCGCGAAGCGCTGCAGGGAAAGACGCTGACGCGCTGCGATATTCGCGTCCCGAAGTTCGCCACCGTCGACCTCACCGGCCAGACGGTCGACGAGGTAATCAGCCGGGGTAAGCACCTGTTCATCCGCACCGCCGAGGCCAGCATCCACTCGCACCTCAAGATGGAAGGCAAGTGGCAGGTCAACACCAGACCCCGCCGACCCGACCACAAGACGAGAATCATCCTGGAAGCAGGCGACATTCAAGCGATCGGCTCCGAACTCGGCACCCTGGAAATCCTGCAACGGGACCACGACGGCGAACCCGTCAAACACCTCGGCCCGGACCTCCTCGGCCCGGACTGGGATCCACAAACCGCCGCTGCCAACCTCACCCGGGATCCCGACCGACCGCTGCACCAGGCGCTACTCGACCAACGCAACCTCGCGGGCGTCGGCAACGTCTACGCCAATGAGCTGTGCTTCATCGTCGGCCGCCGCCCGACGGCCCCGGTCAGCACAGTGAAAGACCCGCTGCGGCTGGCGCAGCGGGCCCGGGACATGTTGTGGCTGAACAGAAACAGATGGAGCAGGACCACAACGGGTGATACCCGACCCGGCCGTCAACTCTGGGTGTATGGCCGGGCCGGGCAGGCGTGTCGCAGGTGCGGGACGCTGATCGAATCAGCCGACCGAGGCCGGCACCAGAACCTCGACGTCGTCGACGACCTCAACCTGACTGACCGGATCACCTTCTGGTGCCCGCTTTGTCAGGCATGAGTCCGGCAGGGCCAGGCGGCAGATCTTCTTGACCACCGAGAAGAACTGCTTGTGGATCGGGCCGCTGTTGTAGGGCAGGTCGTACTTCTCGCACAGTGCCTTGACCTCCGGCGAGATTTCCGCGTAACGGTGCGCCGGGATGTCGGGGAACAGGTGGTGCTCGATCTGGAACGACAGGTTGCCGCTGAAGACGTGGAACCACTTGCCACCGGTCAGGTTCGCCGAGCCCAGCAGCTGGCGGTAGTACCACTGCCCGCGGGTTTCGCTCTTGGTCTCCTCGACGGTGAACTCGTGGGTGCCCTCCGGGAAGTGGCCGCAGAAGATGATCGTGTAGGACCACACGTTGCGCATCAGGTTCGCGGTCATGTTGCCCGCGAAGACGAACGGCGCGAACGGGCCGGCCAGCAGCGGGAACGCCACGTAGTCCTTGACGGTCTGCCTGCGGACCTTGGCCCACATCTCGCGCAGCATGTCCTTCTTGTCCCGCAGGCGGATTTCACCGGTGCGGATGCGCTCGGCCTCGAGCTCGTGCAGCGCGACGCCGTACTGGAAGAACACCATCAGCAGGAAGGCGTATACCGGGTTGCCCAGGAAGTACGGGCTCCACTTCTGGTCCTTGCTCATCCGCAGGATGCCGTAGCCGATGTCGCGGTCCATGTCGACGATGTTGGTGTAGGTGTGGTGCATGTAGTTGTGCGAGTGCCGCCACTGGTTGGACGGGCAGGCCGAATCCCATTCGAAGTTCTGGCCGCGCAGCGCCGGGTCGCCCATCCAGTCGTACTGGCCGTGCATGACGTTGTGGCCGATCTCCATGTTGTCGAGGATTTTCGACAGGCCCAGCATCGCGGTGCCGACCGGCCAGGCCGGGGGCAGGAACAGCAGGGCGCGACCACCGATCTCCAGCTTGCGCTGCATGGCGATGATGTTGCGGATGTAGTCGGAGTCACGGTCACCGAGGTCGGCGAGGTGGCGTTCGCGGATGGCGTCGAGCGCGCTGCCGAATTCGTCGAACTGCTCCGGGGTCATGGGGGCGGGACGTTGTGCCATGGTTCGTCTCCTTTGTGTGTGGGCTGGTGGGTTGGTCTAGAGATCGATCTGGACGTCGCCGCACGGGGCGGTCACGCAGATTTCGATGTTTTCGTCGGGAGCGGTCGAGACCGCACCGGTGATCAGGTTCTTCACGGGGCCGCTGATCTTCCTGCGGGTGCAGGTGTGGCAGATGCCCATCCGGCAACCGTTGGTCGGGTTCAGACCGGCGGCCTCGGCCTGCTCCAGGATCGAGCGGCCGTCATCGACGACATCGACCTTGCTTCCAGTGAAGGCGACGTTGCCGCCGGAGGCATCGGTCGGGACGGCGATGACCGGAGGCACGAAGTTCTCGGACTGAGCGCCGGGCAGCAGGTCCTTGACCGCGTCGACCAATGCCGGCGGGCCGCAGACGAACACCGCGTCGGGGTTGGGCATCGCGGCGGCCAGGTGCTCCGGGCTGAAGTGGCCGCTGAGGTCACCGCGGTTCGACCGGGTGTAGCTGTGCAGCACCTTCACGCCCGGGGTGGCCGCCAGCTCGGTGGCGTACGCAGCCTCTTCGGGGTTGCGGGCGTAGTGGACGAAGGTGACCTCGCCGTCGAAGTTCTCCTCGCGCAGCGTGCGCAACATGGACAGCACCGGGGTGATGCCACTGCCGCCGGAGACCAGCAGGATGCGGCGGGGGCGCGAGTCGGGCGGGCCGCCCGGAAGAGTGAAGTCGCCACCGACGGAGTCGAGGTGGACGACCATGCCGGGCTCGGCGTGCTCGAACAGGTGCGAGGAGACCAGGCCGCCATCGTGCAGGCCGACGGTCAGCTCGATGACCGGGCTGCCCTCGGAGTTGGCCGGCGAGTAGCACCGGGTGCGGCGACGGCCGTCGATTTCGACAGTCAGGTTGATGTGCTGGCCGGCTTTGAAGCCCTGCCAGGCGTCGTTGGGCTGCAGCGTCAGGGTGACGCTGCGTGGCGTCTGCCGGCGGACCGCGACCACTTTGGCGCGGGCATCGTTGACAGTCCAGGTGCGGTCGAAAACCTCGGTGTACCGGTCCACGCCATGCGGGCCGGTGAGGATGCCAACCAGGGCGGAGCGCCGTACTCGGCGGCTCAAAGTTTCGGTGAACATATGTACACAGTGACCGACTTCAACCGTTCGCGTCAAGGGTTAAACCGCAGCTTGTTGCCCGCATCACACGGTGAACATATGTACTAGCAACTCATACACATATGTATCGATCTGCGGTTACGGCGTGCTGTGTAAACTTTGTTCGGTGAACAGTCGTACCCCTGGTTCACGCGACCGGAGGTCCAGCCGCTCATCAAGCTCCCGCGTCCAGGACACCCTCTCGCGCGAAGAGCGCAAGGAAGCCACCCGCCGCGCGATCATCGCGGCCGCCCTCAAGCTGCTCGACGAGGACAGTTTCAGCGCGCTCAGCCTGCGTGAGGTCACCCGCGAGGCCGGCATCGTGCCCGCCGCCTTCTACCGGCACTTCGAAACCATGGATGCCCTCGGCCTCGTGCTGATCGACGAGTCGTTCCGCGCCCTGCGGGAGATGCTGCGCGGTGGCCGCGCCGGCCAACTCGATCCCAAACGCATCATCGAGTCCTCGGTCGACATCCTGTTCAGCAGCGTCGCCGAACGCCCCGAATACTGGCGGTTCATCAGCCGCGAACGCAACAGCGGCGTCACCTCGCTGCGTTACGCGATCCGGACAGAGATCCGATTGATCACCTCCGAGCTCGCGATCGACCTGGGCCGGCTGCCCGGGCTCACCACCTGGAGCGCCGAGGATCTGAACATCGTGGCCGGCCTTTTCGTCAACACGATGATGACCACCGCGGAATCCATCGACGACGCCAACGACGCGAAGGCACTGGATGACGTCAAGCGGACCGCGCGCAAACAGCTCCGCATGATCGCCGTCGGCGTGGCCGGGTGGCACAGCGCCTGAGCGAGGCCGCGGCGCGCGCGGCGAAAAGTGTGGGAATCAGACTGACTGATTGCTCCTAGTTGCTGGGAAAGCAATGATTAGATTCCTGCCATTCGCCAGGAGTCAGCTGGGAGCTTGATGTGACCACTGCATATGCAAGGTCGGCGGCCGCCGACGACGACGCCACACTGGCCGTTGCCGCCGCGGGCGGCGACCGGATGGCGTTCGCCGCAATCTACGACCGTTACGCCGATCGACTCCATGACTTCTGCGTCGGTATGCTGCGAGACCGCGACGCCGCCGCGGACTGCGTCCAAGACGTCTTCGTGACCGCCGCCAGCCGCCTCGACCAACTCCGTGAACCCGACCGGCTGCGATCGTGGCTCTATGCCGTGGCCCGCAACGAGGCATTGGCTCGGATCCGCGCGCGTCGCCGCGAACAACCTAGCGACGAGCTGCCCGAAATCGCCAGTGCGGAACCGGATATGGCGACCCTCGCGGCGCGCAGCGAGCTGGCGGAACTGATCCGCGACGCCTGCGGCGGGCTGACCGATCGCGATCAGCTGGTGCTGGAATTGTCGTATCGCCAAGGGTTGAGCGGCCGCGAACTCGCCGACGCATTGGGCGTCTCCGCCAGAAACGCCAATACGCTGGTCGAGCGGTTGCGCGACACCATCGCACGATCGCTCGGGGCCCTGCTGATCTGCCGACGAGTCAGCGCCGACCCAGCCCGGTGCCCCGAACTCGCCGCAATACTCGCTGATTGGGACGGCCAGTTCACGGTACTGATGCGCAAACGCGCCGCGCGCCATATCGACAGCTGTGCGGTCTGCGAACAGCAGCGGGCCAAGATGGTCAGCCCCGCGGCGCTCCTCGGCAGTGCACCGCTGCTGATCCCGGCACCGGTGTGGCTCCGCCAGGCGACGCTGGATCATGCGGGCAACATGCTGCCGGAGGCGCAGGGGTCCGCGGCAGGCCCGCAGGCCGGGAGCGACGACTCGTGGTGGCCGCCGCGTGACGTGGACGTGTCCGACTTGGCGTCCACGGATGTTCAGAAGCCCTCGGCAGCAACGGATTCGAAGCCGGGGTATCTGCGACGCCATGCGATGGCGGTGACCGGGGTGGCCGCGATCGTGGCGGCCGGCGGTGCGGTCTACCTCAGCATGCCCCAGGTCTTCGATGTCGACCCGATGAGCGTCATCGGCCACTCGACTTCATCGCCATCGCCGTCGGCGCCGAACACCCCGTTCGACGCTCCGCTCAAAACCGCCTCCCCCAGCCCTACCGGCCCGTCGGGCAACCCCGAGCGGACCGCACCTCCAAGCACTTCGCTCGGACCGGCCGTGCCGCAGCCTGTGGAGACCGAACCGTCCACTCCCTCAAGCAATCCCGCTGCACCGATCGTGCCTCCGCACCACTCCGGCAATCCGGCAGGACCGGTGCAACCCCCGGGCACCCCGCCAGGCCCCGTCATTCCGCCGATCATCTCCAGCGGTCCGGTCACGCCCCCGGGCAGCTCCGGCGGCCCGTCGGGCGGCGACGAAGGCCCCGTCACGCCGCCGAAGTCCGGGCCGATCGTCGACCCCGGGCCGCCCAAGTCACCGGTGACTCCGCCGAAATCGTCGAATGGGCGGGTACCCGCGCCCAGCCACGTGCCGCCGCGGCAAGAAGGCGGGTCGAACAGCTGCACACCGCCGGCGTGCATTCAGCCCAGCGGTCCTCTCGGCTGAGCCGAAAGCGGCCCGCCATCTCTGATGACGGGCCGCACTCGGCATGGGGCTTTCAGTTCACGGTCACCATCGGATGCGGCACGCCCACCGGGTTCTGGATATAGACCTGCCGGGTGTAATCGCCAAGCCAGTTGCCGTTGGGGTGGAATCCGGAAGCGCCGTACAGCGAGCAGATCTGGTCCATTTCCTTTCCGGGCACGACCTCCAGCCGGTACGCGCCGCGGACCGCGCCCGCCGCGTACGCCCCGGGATTGGTGAGGCACGACTGCTTGAAGGCGTCGAACTGCGCGTCTGCCTGCGCCAGGGGTGACAACGCCGTCGCGCCGGCAGCGATGATGCCGGACGCGATGACGACCTTGGCGGTCGCGGTGGCGACGCGCCCCGCGGCGGATGCGGTACCGAACATGTTGCTCTCCTTGGGCTTGTGCCGGCCCTGGTGGGCCGCGTTCAACAGCTAGGAGCACCGAGCCGCCGCAATTCCGACATTTTTTCTGGACGCACATCGGGATGCCTCGGAAGGTCACGAAAAGTGTGGGAATCGACGCGGCGCCTCGCTCCTACCTGTGAACGCGGGCCACCAGGGCCGGCCATCACCCCCGGAGGAAGCCATGCCACACCACAACACCTACGCGCGGAAGCTGCCGCTGGCAGCGGTCGCGCTGCTGATCGCGACGCTCGGGCTCGGGACCGCAGCAACGGCCGGCGCAGCCCCGAATGATCAAGGCGAGGCCGGTTTCCTCGCCTGCTACAAGGAAATGATCAGCCACGCGCCGCACGATCCGCCCACCCAAGACGATGCCGACGTGGCCACTCACGACTGCTGCATCAACACGGGCGGATCATGGAGTACGAGTGACTATCACCACGGCTTCTGCATCTGGCCGCCCGTCGACTCGCAGTCCGGCAACCAAACCAAGTCCAGGCCCATCCCCCGCGGTGCGCCGATGCCGACCCGCCAGCTGTCCTGACGCGGCGCCGGGGTTAACGTCGGGAACATGCCGCCGCTGTCGCTCGCCTACCCACGCCCCGATATCGCCGTCCTCACCCTGGACCGGCCGGAGAAACTCAACGCCCTGAGCTTCGAACTCGTCGAAGAGCTGCACGGCACGCTCGCGGACATCCACCGGAACAACGAGTGCCGCGTCGTCGTGCTCACCGGCGCGGGCCGCGGATTCTGCTCCGGCCTGGACCTGTCCGATCCCAACCCGCCGGAAGCCGGTGGCGGACTGGAATTTCCGCGCTCGGGCATGCGCTGGCAGGAACGTATCGCCGAGCTGACCACCCGCATCCAGAACCTGCGCCAACCGGTGATCGCCGCGGTCAACGGACCCGCGTACGGCGGCGGCTTCGCGATCGCGCTGGCCGCCGACATCCGGATCGCCGGACCCGGCGCACGGTTCTGCACGCAGTTCATCAAGCTGGGCATCGGTGGCTGTGACATCGGGGTGAGCTACACGCTCCCCCGGATCGTCGGCGCCGGGCAGGCGTTCGACCTGATCCTCACCGCTCGGACGGTCGAGCCCGACGAGGCACTGCGCCTGGGTCTGGTGTCCCGGCTGTCGGCGGACGACGTCGTCGCCGATGCCCTTGCCATCGCCGAGACCCTGTGCAGCTACGGAAAATTCGGCGTCGAGTCGACCAAGCAGGTGCTATGGGCCAACCTCGAAGCTCCGAGCCTGCAGGCCGCCCTGCACGTCGAGAACCGCAGCCAGATTCTCGCCGCGTCGGCCCAAATCGATTTGGCAGCAAAGGCGTTCGATAACCGGTAGGCGGTTACGCCACCAGCGACGGACTGGTGGGCACACGCTTCTTCAATCGTGCCACCCGGTGCAACTGACCGAAAATGTTCAGCGAGGTCAGCATCGGGATGCCACCGATGAACGTGCGAAACGACGGATGGCCGCCGTGCACCTGCAATTCGTAGAGGCACCCGACGACGTAGAAGAAACCCATGGTGAAAAGGACTGCGGGTATCGCGAGAGCGAGCGGCGAGCCGGCGTCCGACACCAGCTCGTTCGCATAGTCGATCTCGTCCTGCGACATCGGTTGGCCTTCACGCACTTTGGCCAGCACGGCTTTGTGGGCTCCCACCTGTTCGCCCAGTGGAGCGGGTGGTCGCCGCTCCAAGTGGCGGACGTACACGAAGACGCACGTGACGAACGTCAGTGCCATGATGCCGGCGAGGATTGTCAGGCCGCCCCAGAGCTCGATGCCCGTCATGCTTCTCCTCCGTGGCTTCGGGAGCCTGCTGTGACCGCGGGATCGCCGTCCTCCCACAGCAGCAGTTGGCGCACCGACTGCCGCGATCCGTACGGCTGGAGCATCTGACTCGCGGGGCGCGGCCGCACCTTCAGCGGCCACCAGAACCACCGTCCGAGCAGTACGGCGATGGCCGGCGTCATGAACGACCGCACGATCAACGTGTCGAACAGCAGACCGAGAGCGATGGTCGTACCGATCTGACCGAGGACCCGCAGATCGGCGAAAACGAACGACGCCATGGTCGCGGCGAATACCAGCCCGGCCGAGGTCACCACCGCGCCGGACCCGGCCATCGCGCGGATGATGCCGGTGTTGATACCTGCGTGAATCTCCTCCTTGAACCGTGAGATGAGCAGCAGGTTGTAGTCCGACCCGACAGCCAGCAGCAGAATGACCGCCAGCGCCAACACAATCCAGTACAGGTCGATGCCGAAGATGTCCTGCCAGATCAGCACCGACAGCCCGAACGAGGCACCCAGCGACAGCGCCACCGTGCCGACGATGACCAACGCCGCGACGATGCTCCGGGTGATGAACATCATCACCAGCAGAATCAGGCTCAGCGCTGCGATACCGGCGATCATGAGGTCGTACTTGGCGCCTTCTTGAATGTCCTTGTAGGTGGCCGCGGTGCCGGCGAGATAGATCTTCGAGCCGCCCAGCGGAGTGCCCTTGACGGCCTGCTGCGCGGCGTGCCGGATGGCAGCGATGTGCGAAATACCTTCGGGCGTAGCGGGATCGCCGTCATGCGTGATGATCATGCGGGCGGCCTTGCCGTCCGGTGACATGAACAGCTTCATGCCGCGCTGGAACTCGGGGTTGGTGAACGCTTCCGGCGGCAGATAGAACGAGTCGTCGGTTTTCGACGCGTCGTAGGCCTGCCCCAGTGCGGTGGCGTTCTGCAGCGACGCGGCCGCCTGATCGTTGAGACCTGAGTTGGTGGCGTAATTCGTCATCGTCAGATCGCGATTGGTCTCCTGGCTCGTGATCTGCGGCGGGATCAATGCGAGCAGCTTGGGTTGCAGCGCATCGAGTTTCCCGATACTGCCGGCAACGTCCCCCAGTTGATCGGTCAAGTCATCGATGCCGTCGAGCGCGTCGAAAATCGACCGCAACGCAGCGCAGACCGGGATGTCGTAGCAATGCGGCTCCCAGTAGAAGTAGTTCCGCAGCGGCCGGAAGAAGTCGTCGAAGTTGGCGATCTTGTCGCGCAGGTCCTTGGCGGTCGCGACCGTCTGCTGAAATGCCTGGGCCTGCTCGTGGGTGATACCGCTGGATTGCTGCTGTAACGAATACTGTTGGCGCAGAATGTCGATCGACTTGTTGATCACCTCCACCTGCTTCAGCAGGTCAGAGCTTCGCGCCTGTTGAAAAGGCAGGTTGTTGATCTGCCCCGAGTTCCCGGCGCTGATCAGGAACGGGATCGACGAGTGGTCCAGCGGCGTGCCCAGCGGCCGGGTGATCGACTGCACCTGCGCGATGCCGTCGGTGTGGAAGACCGCTTTCGCGACGCGCTCCAGCAGGATCATGTCGGTGGAATTGCGCAGGTCATGGTCCGCTTGGATCATCAGCAGCTCGGGATTGAGCCGGGCCTGCGAGAAATGCCGCTCAGCGGCGGCGTAGCCGACGTTGGCCGGGGCATTGGCGGGCATATACGGACGGGTGTCGTAGCTCGTCTTGTACCCGGGCAGGGCAATCAGGCCGATGAGGGCAACCGCGACGGCCACCACCAGGATGGGTCCTGGCCACCGCACGATGGCTGTGCCGATGCGCCGCCAGCCCTGAGTCTGGAGCTGCCGCACAGGTTCGAAGAGACCGAAGTGTCGGCCGATGCACAGCAGTGCGGGCGCGAGCGTCAACGTGGTGACCACGGCGACGAGAACACCTGTGCCGGCGGGAATTCCGAGACTCTGGAAGTACGGCAGCCGGGTGAA
>Ga0070667_100000336_pt1 | contig 52390 bp, 43 predicted proteins | sample KBSS33metaG_FD_64659 | JGI IMG/M metagenome (GOLD analysis project Ga0070667, IMG submission 64659) | Switchgrass rhizosphere microbial communities from Kellogg Biological Station, Michigan, USA - KBS S3-3 metaG | ecosystem: Host-associated > Plants > Roots > Rhizosphere > Soil ...
CGGCGGATTTCCGCATCGATGCTACGGTTGGCTACACCAATTCCAAGTATGTCACCTATGTCGACTTCAACGGGTTTGATCGCAGCCACGAGCCGCTTTATCTGACGCCTCGCTGGACGGCCTCGATCTCGCCTTCGTGGAGCCATGCACTCGATTTCGGACGTCTGAGTGTGCGCGGCGACTTCGCGTACCAATCGCGGATGGCGCTTTACCCGACCGGCTTTTATACTGATGCCAACGGCGTGATCCGCGATGCGAACAACGGCAATCCGACTTCCGCCGCGGACGCGGCTGGCTTCACCGCCGCCAACACCGATCGGGCGCACTGGCTCATCAATGCCCGCGCCAACCTGACCATCCTCGACGGGAACCTGGACATTGCGATCTGGGGCCGCAATCTCAGCAACCAGCGCGATATTGTCGGGGGTCTTCCGATCGTCGGCGTGGGCTCGGCTGCCGCAATCTATCGTGATCCGCGCACTTATGGCACGACGGTGACGGTAAAGTTCTAACTTTCACGGTCCACTAAAAGTACCTGGCGCCGTGACGCGATCTTCGCATCACGGCGCCAGATTTTTTCGCGCTTGTACCGCTTGAGGAATGCGCTGATGCCTTCGGCCGCGCCCGGCGGTCCGCGCGCCGAGGCCGTGCTGTCCGCCCCTGCCGCCATCTGCTCTTCAAGTGTCGACTGGCCGCTTGCAGCCCACAGCGTCAACGCATTGGTTAGCCCTTGTGCTGGGGTCGTTACGACAGCTGTGCCTCGTCATGCAGGAGTTCGGCTGGAACGACCCAAGTGACCGAACCAAGTTGCAACGCTCGTCTCGACGGGGTGACTGCGCTAAGCCGTCATCGGCCCTGACGACGGCGCGACGCGAACACACTGAACGTTCGAAGTCAGATCTGCAGGAGTTGGGCGTTGGACCAAGATAGCAAGGCGATCGACTTACAAATGCGTGCACTTGCACTCCCGCGGTTCAGCCACGACGATGGCTGGTGGCTGGGCTGCCATATCCGCGAACTTGCCCGGGCACGAGGAGCTTCCATCGCCATCAGCATTCGCCGCGGTGCGACCCAGATCTTCGCTGTGGCCGTAGAAGGCGCAACCGCCGATCGCGTCGACTGGGCCGTTCGCAAAATCGCGACCGCTATGAGGTTCGAACGGAGCAGCTACGCCGTTGCCCTCGACATGCGAGCGAAAGGGATGGATCTGGCCCGCTTCGGCCTCACGACAGATCTTTTTGCGCTTGCGGGCGGGGCCGTGCCGCTCCTGATCGAGGGCGTTGGTGTCGTCGGCGGCGTGGCGGTCAGCGGTATGTCGGAACTGGAGGACCACGAGATGGTCGTTGAAGCGATGTCTGCTCTCAAAGCGCGGATGGCTGCAGACGCCTGAGTACCGCTCACCTGATGTCTGGAGCTACGGTGCCCTGCTGTCGTGTGGCCTGCCGCAGACGCGATATTCCGCGGTTGAATAGATCGCTGCCTTGCTTCTTTGTCTTGCGGGCTTGCTTTGTCGCGTGGATCCAACTCTTCAGGGTCGCGCCGTCAATCAGGTGCATGGCCTGTCGTTCATTCATCCCACGACACCGCAATTCGCACGCTGAGCTGGCTTTGATCGGCTATCAAGCAACAAAGAATCAAAGGAGAGATGACGATGAAGTTTTCAGTCCACGCCCCGTTGGGCGACATCACCCCGGGCGAGTTTCAGACAATGGATTCGGTGCGCAAGATTGCCAGCGAGTTTGAGGCCGCGAACATCGACGCAGCTTACGTTACCGATCACCCGGCGCCCAATGCAGAGTGGCTGCACGCCAATGGCCACGATGCACTCGATCCGTTCACGACGCTCGCTTTCCTGGCGGCGGCCAGCACCCGGCTCAAGCTGATGAGCTTTGTCATCGTGCTCCCCTACCGCAATCCCTTTATCTCGGCGAAAGCGGCGGCAACACTGCAGGTGCTGTCGGGCGGACGGTTCATCATGGGCGCTGGCGGGGGCTATCAGAAGGTCGAGTTCGAGGCGCTCGGAGTGGATTTCCACAAGCGCGGGGCTCTGTTCGACGAAGCTCTGGAAGTGATCGATCTGGCCTGGTCTGGCGGGGCGGTCGTCAAGGAAGGGCGAAACTTCAACGCAACCGGAAACGAACCGCGCCCGATCCCCTCGCCCCGGCCGCCAATCTGGATCGGCGGTTCGACCGACAAGGCAGTCCAACGTGCCGCGCGCTGGGGCGACGGTTGGCTGCCGGTCTTCGCTGCGCCGACATTGGCGAAAATCAACCGCGACACCTTCATCCAGACGGAAGAAGAACTGCGCGACAAGATCGTCATGCTGAAGGACTTGCGCGCGTCCCTGGGAAGGACGGGTCCTTTCGAAATCGGTATGTCTCCGCGTCTCAAACCATCACCGGGAAGCCGCGCAGAGGCGGATCGCTACCTTGAGGCTTTGGCGGGACTGCGTGAAGCAGGCGTGACCTGGGGTGTGGTCGACCTCCCCCATCCGAGCCTGCAGGCATTCCTGGAGAACGTCCAATGGTTCGGGGAAGAAATCGTGGCTCGGATCGACAAGACTGTAACGAACCCCGCCTGAGCACCTTTCGATGATCGGCTGCGACATGTGGTCTGACAGGGCGCAGCCGATGATCGCATTAGTCGCACGGGGCGAATAGGTTTCCCCATAAATAGGCATAAGAGAGCGATGCAGGACCTGAACGAAATTGTCGCAGCGCTGGCGCGACGTGTGGAAGAATTGGAAGACGAGCGCTCGATCCGCGAGGTCCTGTGTCGCTACGCCCTGTCCGTAGATGGCGACAATGCCGAGGCGATGGCGCAGCTTTATGCGGAGGATTGCACGATCGACATCGATTCCGTGGCGTTCTTCAATGGCCGTGATGACGCCAAACGGATCGTCACGGGAGAGGCGCATCAATCGATCCTCCCCAACTGCGCTCATATAATGGGGCCGTTTTCGATTGTCATCGATGGCAAGAGCGCGGTCGCGACCGGTTATGCGACGATCTTCGTCAGAAAATCCGGTCAAGTCGGAGTCTGGCGTCAGGCCTATGGCCGCTGGGAGCTGATTAAGCGCGATGATCGCTGGCAAATCTTAAAGCGGCAATCGCGCACCACCGGCCGACCCGAGTCACTGGCCCTCTTGAACGCTGCGGTCTGAAGCCTTTGTGCGTTCGCGCGGATGCCGGCGAACGTTGTTACGCCGATAGGCGCAGTTTAGAAGACGGATATCCCCCGCCTTTTTCGGCAGCGGGCGTCGGAGGCTCGCTGCCGTGGCGGATCATCCGGCCTGCCGGTCACAAGCCTCGCAATCAGGCTTCTTGAGCGAGACCCTTGAGCTTTTGCAGATCAGGCTTCAATGCGCCGGTGCGCGGGATTTCCTGCATCACCAGCGCGCGGACCGGCACCGCGTAGGCAGCCAGCTTTGAACGCAGGAAAGCGATCACGTCGGGCCCTTCCAACTGCTGGTCTTCGAAGGGCTGGACAGCCACGATCGGGACCTCACCCAGACGAGCATCGTGGATACCGAACGCCACCGCTTCGCGAATGGCCGGATGTTCCTCTGCGGCGACGGCGATCTTTTCGGGCAAGATCTTGAACCCGCCCCGGTTGATTGCCTGGTCGGCGCGGCCACGCAGAAACAGGAAGCCATCCTCGTCGATCGCGGCAAGGTCGGTCGTGCGAATCCACTCCGGGCCGAGCAGCTCCACTCTCGCTTCAAGCAGCCCAGTTTCGCCCGCAGGGATTTCGCTGCCAGACTCCGGATCAACGATGCGCAGTTCGACCCCGTTGATCGCGCGGCCGGCGCTGCCGATCTTGCTATCGCCGAATTGCTTGGCCAAGCTCGGACTCCAGCTGGCGGCGGTGCCGGCAATCTCGGTACAGCCGTAGCCCCAATAGATCGGAATGCCGTACCGCTCCTCGAAGGCTTTCTGCACTTCGGGCGGCAGCGGTCCAGCGCCGCCGAACACCGCCCGGAGGCCGCCGAAGCGTTCCTTGGGGATGTCCTTTTCCAGGAACGCGTGGATCATCGGCGAGAACATGATGATCGTATCGGGCGCGCAGGCATCGAGTGCAGTGAGCCAGCGCTCCATGTCGAAGCGCTCGAGCAGATATACGCAGCCGCCTCGCGCGATGCTGCCCAAGAACTGAATCAATCCGCTGATGTTGCTGATTGGGGTGAAGGCGAGGTTGGGACGGACTGGCACCCCGGGTACATCCGAGACGGACATCGTCGCCAGTGCTCGAGTGAAAATCAGAGAACTGACCTGGACCAGCTTGGGCTTGCCGGTGGTTCCGCTGGAGAGCACGGAGATCGACATGGGTGAGGGTGAGCTGTTGCGATGTGCATCGCCCAGCACCTCGAGACCGGGCTGCAGGCTGAGGTCAAGGCTGTTAGAGCCCTCGCACCGAATGCCGAGCGTTCCGGCTTCCTGCGCTGCCGCCATGGCTTGCTCGTTCCAGTCGTCGGCCAGACCGACTACGGCCGCAAGCTTGAGCTTGCGAATATCGTTTGCGATCGCTTCCAGCGATTGGAGCGTGTAGATCATCACCAGCGGTCGGTCGGTCTTGACCGCGGAGAGCAGCGCTGCCGCCAGGGGCGGATTGTTGCGACACAATAGGCCAATCGGTTGCCCCTGGCCTATACCTTTTTCGGCAAGGATCGATTCCAGGCGCGCGCTGAAGGCGCGAACGTCCTTCCAGGTGTGCTGCGTGCCTTGGAACCAGATCGCCAGTGCGTCGTCGGGCTGCTCCATAGCCCTGTCAAGGTTCGGGTTCAGGCTCATCAGATTTCCCGTATCGGTAGGTTGCTCAAGTCGTCTTGCTTAGCGGCTGCGAGGCAGGCCGAGGAAGACCTCGGCGATCTGCGAGCGCTGAATTTCACTGGATCCGGCATAGACCGTCGCTACCTGGGACTGGCGATAAAGTCGTTCAAGGACGGCGAGATCGCCGCCGCCGTTCACCAGGCAATCGGGTGCGGTCATGTCCATCATGTCCGCCAAGACCTGCTGGACCATCTCTGAGTAGAACAGCTTGCTCATCGGGCCATAGCCGGTGCGCCCGGCGTCCGGATGGCTGAGGGCATGCCAGGTCGCACGATCAGCCAGAAGCTCGCCGGCCCGGGCCTGCAATTCGAACAGACCGAGGCGGCGGCGCACGTCCTTGCTCTCCATCCGGGGGCGGCCATCTTCGCCAGGCTTGGCCGCCCATTCCAGGAGGGCGGGCAAAGCACGACGATCACCAGCACCGAAGGCGCCCAGCTGCTCGAGAGTGAGCGCCCAGGTCATCACCTTGATGCCGTTGTTCACGGGACCGATCCGCCAATTGTCGTCGACCTTCACGTCAGTATAGAAGGTGGCGTTGGTGCGCTCATCCATGATGGTGTGGATCGCGTGGACCTCGACCCCTTCCGCGTTCATCGGGACGAGGAACAGGGTAAGACCGCGATGCTTCGTGCTCTCCGGGTCGCTTCGGGTAAGCAGGAGGACGTAGTCAGCCAGGTTGGCCCCGGTCGTCCACATCTTCTGGCCGTTGATGATCCAAGTTTTGGTCTCCTCGTCCCAGCGTGACTTGGTGCGGCAGCCGAAGATGTCCGAGCCCGAGCCCGGTTCGGAATAGCCCATGCTGCACAGCGCTTCGCCCGCAGCAAGTCGAGGCACGACGAGGTTACGGACGTCGTCGGTGGCGAATTCGCGCACGATATGGCCGACCATGTTGGTGACCGACTGCGCGTGGCCGGGATAGCCGAGCTCGTCCCACACCCGCAGGGCCGAGAGCATCGCGTTTGATGCGGTGCCCCGGCCGCCCCATTCCTTCGGCCAATCCGAGAACAGCAGGCCCGCACGCCCCAGCGCCTGGGCGATTTCCGGCACATGGCCGTCGTAAGAGTCAGGCAGGCTCTCGCGCAGTTCGGGGGTCATCAGCGGCTCAAGGATGGCGCGCGTGTCAGCGACCGTCTGAGCGGCTTCCTCATCCAGTCCGAACGACAGCGGGCAGGGACCGCCATCCGGCAAGATGGTCGACGCCTCGCCCCACATGCGGTCGGCGATGCGGATCATCTCCTCGGCCGGATCGCCGAGCAGTAGCGGCAGCGCCTTGGCGAAACGGAAGTAAACCTGGGCGTTGTGTTCAAGCGAGAGACCGTAGCCACCATAGGTGTGTAGCGTGCGACGGGCCGTAGCATCGGCCGTCTTCGCACTCCAGGCGAAGGTCATACTGATCGCGGCGGCGGCCTCGTCCTTGCCTTCCTCATTACCGTCGTCAAGCAACCAGGCCGTCCACCAACCGAGCAACCGAGCAGCCTCGTTGTCCACGGCGCGGTCAGCCAGCGGGTGCGAAATAGCCTGAAAGCTGCCGATCGGACGATCGAACTGATAACGTTCGTTGGCGTGGCGTGAAGCCATCTCGAGCATGGCGGCGTTGGTGCCCCACAGCGTTGCCGAAACGAGCAGCTTCCACTCCTCGATCGCAGCTGCGAAAAGCGTGGCGGCTTCCTCGCCAGTGGCAAGCTCGATCACGGTCCCGCCGGTATTCTCGAAGCGGCCAAGGACCTGGTCGGCGTGGTCGGCCGGAACCGGGGTCAGCGATCCCTCACGCAGATATAGCCCGGCGCCCTTGCGAAAGACCACCGCATCGCATCCTGCGCCATAAGCTACCAACTGGTCCGGGCGAGTGTCGCAATCATGGATGGCCAGTGTCACCACTGCTTCGCCGGAGCCGATCCGATCAACCCAGGCAGCGGCCTCCTCGCTCTGCGAGCGTCCGAGGAGGCGCGCAGCGATCATCGCCTCGATGAGCGGCAGGCGCGGCAGATGGCGGCCGGCTTGCTCCATTGCGAGCATCGCGTCGAACAGTGGCGAACCGCCATCCTCGGTCGGAAGCGAGCGCATCGTGAGGATGCCGGCTTCGGCGAACTGAACATAAAGTTCCCGGTCTACCTTGCCCGATTCCAGCTTGCGCAGCCGGTCGACCCCGCCGGCACCGACGAGGAGTTTGGACACCATCGAGACAATCAGGTTGTTTTCTTCACTCAGATCGAGATTCACGCCCAGTTCTCCATGATGCCATACGCATCGCTCGTGGAGGCCCCGGCTCCGCCATCAGGGGCCCCTCACGAAAGTGGGTCAGTCCTTACGGTCGAGGCGACGCAGAGCCGACTTCTTGCCGGTGGTGCCGTGGTGCATGCCGGTCACCTTGGCCCAGGCGCCGCCACGCTGGAGCCGCACTTCCATCCCGCTGTCGCTGGTAGCGCCCCCGTCGACCAGCAGCGTCTGACCGGTGATGAAGCGCGCCTCGTCGCTGGCGAGGAATACCGCCGCGGAGGCGATGTCCGACGGCATGCCGTGATCCGGCCAAGGCTGACCTTTGGAAAGACGCTCAGCCGCTTCGACAGGGTCTTGGCCGCCGATCTCGGTGAGGATCGCGCCCGGTGCTATTGCGTTGACGCGGATACGATGGGGAGCAAGATCCACCGCCGACACGGTGGTGAGATGGACGACGGCAGCCTTGGCAATCGAGTAAGGACGCGGGCCGGCACCGCCCACCAGGCCAGAAGCCGACGAGGTGTTTAGGATGACGCCGCCGGTGCCCTGCGCCTTGAACTGGCGCACGGCGTGCTTGAGCCCCAGGAACACACCCTTCACCAGAACGGCGAAAGTCAGATCCCAATCCTCAGGCGTGACTTCCTCGAGCGGGCCAAGCGCGCCGGGGATACCTGCGTTGTTGAACATGCAATCGAGCTTGCCGAACGCGTCGACGGCAGTGCCGATCATGCGCTCCACGTCAGCTTCGCTGGTAACATCGGTAGCCACGAACCGCACCCGATCGGCGTAGCCAAGCTCATCGGCGAGCTTGAGAAAGGCCTCGCCGCTCGCAGGATTGACATCGGCGACGACGACCTTTGCGCCTTCGTCGAGGAAGCGCACAGTGCTGGCGCGCCCGATACCGCTGGCGCCACCCGTGATGACGGCGACCCTGTTCTCTATCAGCATTAAAGTTCTCTCCAAACGCCATGTAGCTGCCGGCCAGCGGTGGTCAGCAGCATCAGTCAAGCCGGCTTCTGCTGCGAACGGGCTCAAGTGCGGACAGGCTCACCGAAGGACGCCGCACCGAACGGCGGCGCAGTGAAAGCACAAGCTTGACATATCTGTCAACTGCATCCCGCAGACAGATCGCGTTAGTTAGCCGATCATAGATCGGTCGCGGCTGGAAGGTGCAGTTGAATGGTACACAGCGTTGCTGTAGCAGGTTCATCTGCTGTTCAACGAGGCAAATGGTGATTAATCAAGGGGCGGCTAGCTTTTCCAGCAAGCCGAGAACGATAGGGCGGTCGGGCGGAGCACTGGGCCGCAAGGGGCAAGAAACTCGCACCCGGCTGTTGGATGCCGCACTCAGGCTTCTGCAAGCCCAGTCTGCGGTCTCGCTTACGGCGACGGCCATCGCTCAGGAAGCACAGACTTCGCTGGCGACGCTATACGTCTATTTCGGCGATGTTTCGGACGTTCTACTGGCCCTAGCGCAAGAGGCGAGCGCGGACATCACCGACATTTTGAGCGCAATCGATGCTTGGGACCCGCAATCGGAAGACGAGGAAGGTGCACGCGCTTTCTTCGAGGCGTATCGTGCCTATTGGGATCGTCACAAGGCAGTGCTTGTCTTGCGGAACATGGAATCGGATTGCGGCGACGAACGCTTTGCCGAGATCCGTAACCGAGCAGGTCTCCGCATGGTGGAGGCGCTCGGTGCGAAGATCCTAATCGGCCATCAAGGCTCGGGCATGACGCAAGAGCAGGCGAGCGCTCGATCCATGGTCATTTTTGCGGCTATCGAGCGCTTGGCGACCCGCGAAACGCTGTTCGCTAAGGGGGAGGACGGCGAACAAAGCGCCTTGTACGAGGCTCAAATCGGCATACTGCGCGAAATGGTGTCGAAGTAGCCATGACGCTCGAGGCTGACGACGCGCTCCGGTTTCAGAAAGGGGATCGGTCTGTCGGCCTCAAGATCAGCAACGGCGTGGGATGGATCGCGATCGACCGGCCGGCACGCCTCAACGCTCTGGACGCAACCGCGCTGGATGCGATGAGCGAGGCCGTCGAAGGATGCGTCGTTGATGCGGACGTGCGCTCGCTGGTAGTGGTGGGGGAGGGCGGAAGAGCATTCTCCACCGGGGGCGACCTCAAGCAATTGCGTCAGGATGAATTGGAAGGGCGACCCCGACGGGCCGAGGAGGCCGCCGCGCGATTGTATAGGGTGCTGCGCAGCTGTCCAAAGCCGCTGATCGCCGCAGTGGATGGTCACTGCTTGGCCGCGGGCTTCGAGATCGCCATTTTGTGTGACATCATTGTGGCAACCGAACAGTCGAGCTTCGGCCTGAGCGAAATCCGGTTCTCGCTGATGCCCGACGCAGGACTGATCGAACTGCCTCGTCGCGTACCGGCCGCAGCGCGGGCGATGCTGTTGACAGGCCTCCCCATCGCAGCGGCACGCGCTTTTCAATTGGGTCTAGTTTACGAACTCTGCTGCGACAGGGGTGAACTCATGCAGGCCGTGAACGCTATAGCTGCGGCTCTGGCACTGGCCGCGCCGATGGCGGTTAGTGGCTATAAGCGGGTGCTCGACGCAGGGGACCAGCATGCGATGGAGCAAGCGGCTTGCGTGCGAAAGGCTCGATGGGCGCAGCTGTCAGCCAGCGCAGATCGGCAAGAAGGACTGAACGCATTTCTAGAACGACGCGCCCCCGAGTGGAAAGGCAACTGATCCGCCGCCACATCTGAAGATGGACCCGTTGGGCGATTGCCCCATTGACGCTCGACCCTTCAATTTCTACACATCCGTCAAATTGCGCTGATGGGGCGCCGCTCCCGTCCTCCGATCCATTCGCCACTTGGTCTATCCGGATTTTTGAACCCGGACTGGCCCGGATTGTCTGGTGCCGAGGGGATTGCCGATGGCCAAGTTCCCCAGGTTGCGTATCTTTGGAGAGAGCGTGATGTCATCGACCACCAGTCGCCAAATCAGTCTTAAGCACCCTGATCGGTTCTTCATCGATGGTGAATGGGTCAAGGCGTCTACTGATCGCAAGTTTGTAGTGCTTGACAGCGCCACCGAAGAGGAAAGCTTGCGGGTGGCCGAGGCAAGCTCGGCCGACATGCAGGCGGCCATCGCCGCCGCGCGCCGCGCTTTCGACACCGGTCCGTGGCCGCGTATGTCGCCGGCTGAGCGGGGCGAGTACCTGCGGCGAATCGCCGATGCATGGGAGCGCCGGGCTGACGCGTTGGGTCACAGCTGGATGGTGGAATCCGGAGTGATCGGCGGCATGGCCGCGGCTGCAGCGCCTGGTGCCGCCGCGGTCTTTCGCTGGCATGCCGACCTAGGCACCAGCTACGCTTGGGAAGAGCCGCGCACTACGCGCAGCGGTAACGCGGCCTTGCTAGTCAAGGAGCCGGTCGGCGTGGTTGCGGCGATCGTGCCATGGAACGCACCGACTTCGCTGCTCACGCACAAGGCAGCTCCGGCTTTGATTGCAGGGTGCACCCTAGTCGTGAAAGCTTCGCCCGAAGCGCCGTCTGCGCTTTATTTGTTCGCCGAGATTTGCGAGGAAGTGGGCCTTCCCGCCGGCGTGGTGAACGTGCTGACCGCCGATCGCGAAGTCTCCGAGGAACTGGTCCGGCACCCTGATATCGACAAGGTGAGCTTCACCGGATCGACCGCGGCTGGTCGCCGGATTGCATCGATCTGCGGTGAACGCATCGCTCGGTGCACGCTCGAACTGGGGGGCAAGTCGCCCGCCGTGGTCCTAGACGATTACGACATCGGCAAGGCCGCGGCGGAAATCGCCCGGTACGCGCCCATGGCGACCGGACAGGTCTGCGCCTCCCTGACGAGGATCATCGTCGATGAAAAACGGCATGACGATTTGGTGGACGCGCTGGCGGCGGAATTTGGCCGCATCCGGATCGGCGATCCCTTCGATCCAGCGACCCAGATGGGACCGCTCGCAATCGAACGCCAGCGTGATCGTGTGGAAGACTACGTCCAGCGCGGTCAGGCGGATGGGGCACGTCTTGTCGCCGGCGGCAAGCGCCCCGCCCATTTGAACCGTGGTTACTTCATTGAGCCAACGCTCTTCGCAAACGTCGATAACTCCTCGGCTGTCGCGCAGGATGAGATTTTCGGTCCAGTCGTTTGCGTCATTCCCGCATCGGACGAGGAGCACGCCATTGCGATGGCCAATGATACTATCTACGGACTCAACAGCTCGGTGTTCACCGGCGATTCTAACCGCTACTATCAAGTCGCCCGACGGCTACGTGCGGGTACGGTGGGCCACAACGGCTTCAAGCTTGATTTCTCGATCGGCTTCGGCGGCTTCAAGCAATCCGGAATAGGCCGTGAAGGGGGGCTAGCGGGCGTCGCGCCTTATCTCGAGTCTAAGACGATGATCTTCGATCGGCCGGCCTAATCTGGAGGCCAGTCGATCGGATGATCGCTAATCCAAGCAGTGCAGCGTCGGGCAAACACGACGCACCCGCTGGAAGGAAATACACAATCGCTCAGCGGGAGAGAGCATCGGATGCAGACAGGCCCTGACACACCCGCCGCATCCCGCCCCTGGCTGCTCATTGTCGCGGTTCTGATCGTTGCCGACGTGACGGCGACATTCGAAACACAAATGATCCTGGCCGCCCTTAAGGCGCTTTACGTCGATTTGAAGGATCCGGTGGCAGTCGGGTGGCTGGTTACCACTTATCTGCTCATATCATCCGTAGCGGCGCCTATCCTGGGGCGCTTGGGCGACCTTTATGGGCGCAAGCGTATGATCCTCATTGCGATCGCAATTGCGGCAGTGGGCTCCGCTATCAGCGCGGCGCACCCGGATCCTCGCTGGATTATCGCCGGGCGGGCGCTGCAAGGCGTCTCTGGCGCCGTCCTGCCGCTGTGTTACGGCATTGTCCGCGAGGCGATTCCCACGCAGCGCCATTCGGTAAGTGGCGGTCTGCTGATCGGCGCGACGTCCGTGGGTGCAATCGCGGGCCTAGTGATCGGCGGATTCGTGGTCGACTACTACAATTGGCGCACGCTTTTCTGGCTGAGCGCCTTGCTGGGCGTGGTCGCCGCGGTGCTGGCGGCGCTGCTGCTGCCGGCAAGCAAACGATCGGAAAAGAAAGCTCAAGGCCTCGATCTGCTCGGCGGCTTGCTGTTCGTGCCTGGCGCAGGCGGTCTGCTTTACTTCATCGGCAAGGTAGGCTCGGATGGAGGCGTCGGTGTGATAACCTTCGGGCTTGGCGCAATCGTGATCGCCTTGCTCGTCGCGTGGGTGCGGCACGAAATGCGCCATCCGCATCCGTTACTGGACGTTCGTTTGCTGATGCGCCGCGAAATGGCCCTGACCAACCTGGTGATCGTGCAAGTGGCGCTCGGGCCGATCCAGTTGACCTTGCTTATGATGCTGCTGCTGCAGTCCTCTGCGCCAGGGATCGGGCTCGGCATGACGGCCGCGGCAGCCGGTGCATTCAAAATTCCGGGCAATGTCTTCTCAGTCATTGCCTCTCCGATCGCGGGCTACTTGTCGAGCAAGATCGGCGAGCGTTGGGTGATGATGTTCGGTTTTGCCTCGAATGCCTTGGCATGGGCCTTCCTATTCATCGGATATAACAGCTTCTGGCTCATCCTGTTTGTGGTGATCCTAAGTTCGACTGGAACCACCGTTGCATTTGTTGGTGTATCCAACCAGATCGCCCGCATTGCGCCGATGGGCCGTGTCAGCGAGGCACTTGGCGTGAACGCGGCGCTGCGTTCCATGGCGCACGCTTGCGGTTCCCAAATCATGACTCTCATGCTTGGTTCGGCAGCTATGGCGACCGGGGCCGCGTCGGTCGCGTCGGCCGCAGACGCGAAGAGCGCGTACTTTCGCGCTTTCGGTTTTGTTCTTGCCGTGTGCTTTTTGGGGTTGGCTACGGCAATGGCGCTACCGGGCCGCGTTCGACGCGCAGGGTGATGCGATCGAGACACACCGGGCCGAAAACGCGGACAAGCCTGCGGGGGTTCGTTGACGATCTTGTCAAGCCAAGCTAACTCGAATTCAACGCCGAAAACGGCGTAAACAGGGGAAGGGAGCCCAAAATGCGCGAAAAGCTAACTGCATTCGTCTCGACTGCAGCTATCGCGATCGGTTGTCTAACGGCACCGGCGATGGCACAAACGGTAGCAGCTGGAGGGGCAGCTGCTTCGGGGGAACGCTCCGATCCGAACAGGCTATCCGATATCGTCGTAACCGCCCGTCGGGTCTCGGAAAACGTCCAGCGGGTTCCGATCGCGGTCACTGCCTACTCTGGCGAGGAGCTACAGAGGCAGAACGCCCGGACGCTTCCCGAAGTGGCAACGCTGACTCCCGGTCTGCAGTTTGCACCCGCGCAGACCAACACTGCCGCTGTCCTCATCCAGATGCGCGGGCAGGTCCAACAGGACACGCTGGCGACGATCGATCCTTCGGTCGGCACATATGTCGACGGCGTTTACTGGGCGCGCGCCTACGGCCTCACCGCTTCTCTGGTGGACGTCGCGAACTTCCAAGCGCTCAAGGGTCCGCAAGGTACTCTGTTCGGCCGTAATACGACTGGCGGCGCGATCTTGATCAACACCAAGGATCCAAGCTTTGCGGACGGCCTTTCCGGCTCGCTTTCGGGCACTTATGGCCGGTTCAACCAGCAGTCGCTGACTGGCATCCTCAACGTTCCGATTGTAGACAACAAGATCGCAGCGCGCTTTGCTTATTCGGGGAACAAGCGTGACGGCTACGTTCGCGAAGTGAACTCGGGTCGGGATATCGGGAACCTCAACGATTACACGATCCGTGGCAAGCTGCTGATCACGCCCACCGATACGGTGCGTGTGGTGCTGTCGGCTGACAAGTTCCATACCAACACCTTTATCGATCCAGGCCGCCTTGCCTACTTCTCGCCAAACGGCAATGCTTCGTTCGAGGCCGGTCTCGAGGCTCTTGGTGCGGCGGGTTGCCTTGCCAATCGGGCCGCTTGCATCGGTGTCGGTAATAACGTCCTCGCGCAGGACGTGAATCGTTATGGAAGGTCGCGGTACAATGCTTCGCTTTCCTCTACACCTCATTCAACGGTAACGGCGCAGACTTACGTCGCTACCGCGTCGGTCGATACCGGCTTTGGTCAAATCAAGGCAATCGGCGGGTATCGCAAGACCGACTCTCTCATCCTGGATAGTGAGAACGACGCGTCCAGTGTGGAGATTCTGGATGGCTCGGGTACCCAGAAGTACGGTCTCTTCAACCGCCAGAAAATGCAACAATGGTCCGGCGAAGTCACTGCCACCGGCAAGGCGCTGGACGACAAGCTCGATTTCGCCCTGGGCGGTTTTTTGTTCCACGAGTATGGCAATGATGACACGCCGTCGTCGACGTTCACCCAGCTGAGTCAGCTTGGCACCGGAGGACGTCGGGCGCTTACCAGCTTCTACGGTGAGGTGGACAATCGGGGGATCGGCGTTTACGGCCAGACAACGTATCATTTCACTGACAAGCTCGGACTTACGACCGGCTTGCGCTGGTCGCGTGACAAGCGGGCGTTGTCGGCACAGGGTGGTACATACCTGCTCGATCCCACCGGTAGCAGAATTCAATCGTTTACCTGTGCTTTCTCCCAAGGTTGTCCTTTCGACCGTGGAACGAAGTTCAGCGGCGTCGCCTACACAGTCTCCTTGGATTACCAGGCCAGCCCCGATACCTTGGTGTACTTGAAGACAGCCAAAGGTTTTCGTTCCGGCGGTTTGGTTCTGCGCGGCATCGGCGCGGTGCCGGCATCGTTGCTCCCCTTCGCCCCTGAGACCGTTTACAGCTATGAAGGTGGACTGAAGAAGGAACTGTTCGACCGTAAGCTGCGCGTGAACATTGCAGTGTACCGCACGCGCACGAAGGGTGCGCAGCGTAACACCACTGTGACGTCGTCAGCTGTGGCAAACACGGTATCGACCGTCACGTCGAATGCTGGCGTGGTCGACATCTACGGCGGCGAACTCGAAATGACTGCGCTGCTGGGCGGTGGTTTCCAGATCAGCGGGACCGCTGCCTACACTAAGCCCAAGTACAAGTCGTTTATCGATTTTAATGGCTTCGATCGTAGCCATGAGCCGTTCCAGCTTACCCCGCGTTGGACTGCTTCAGTGTCACCGCAGTGGTCAGGCGATGTCGGCAGCAATAAGCTGTCTCTTCGCACGGACTTCGTCTATCAGTCGTCGCAGTTCAATTATCCTCAGGGTTTCTACAAAGATGCCAACGGCGTCTTCCGCGACGCCGTGAGTGGAGCGGTCACGTCTGCTGCTGACGTCGCCGGATACAATTACGCGACTACGGATAAGAAGCACATCCTTATCAATGCGAACGCCACGATGACGATCTTGGATGGGCAGTTGGACCTGACCCTATGGGGCAAGAACTTGTCGAACCTTAGGGATTTCGTGAACACGTTGCCTATCCCTGGGCTCCAGCAGGGCCGCGTGATGCTCCGCGAACCGCGGACCTTCGGCGGGACGGCGACCGTCCGGTTCTGATATCACCAAACTGAAAAAATATGGGGGCGGTCGAGCAATCGGCCGCCTTCTCTTTTCGGAACGGCGCATAGAGATACGTTTGGCGGCCGCTACCACGACATTAGCATTGTCGCGCAGCCTGCGATTTGATAGTCCGTCAGAAATGCGGATAAAGTGAGGATGTATGAGTATGGATGCCGAGACTTCCAGGCTGGAAGGGTACGCTGATAGGCCGGCTCACGTGCCGGACAATCTCGTCTACGATCTGACGTGGGTTGAGGGCCATTTGCCCAACACGTACGATGAGCCTTACCAAGACACCGAGAAAGTTCTCACTGAGAACTATCCTCCCTTGATGTGGATTCCGGATGCCGTACCCGGACTACAGGGGGTCGGCTGCTGGGTCGTTACGCGGTACGAGGACATCGCTCGTGTCTATCAGGACGCGGAGCTGTTCTCCACCAAGGGTGCAGCCGGTTTCCAGATGATGGTAGGCGAGACATGGCCGAACATCCCTCTTGGTGTCGATCCGCCGGACCACATGAAGTATCGCGCGATGCTCAATCCGTCGTTCTCGCCCAAGGCGATCGACGCTTTGGAAACAAACATCAGGGCCAGCGCCAATTTGCTGATCGACCAGTGCATCGAGGCCGGCGAGGTCGACTTCGCCTGGGATTTCGCCCGCGTCTATCCCGTGCGCGTGTTCCTCGATTTGATGGGCCTGCCGTTCAGCATGTTCGATCAGTTTCTCGAATGGGAATTCAAGATCCTGCATGGCGGCGATTTCGCTGAGGCGACTAGTGCGGCCCGGGAAATCATCGCCTACTTGCGCAGCTTCATCGCCGATCAACAGTCCAACCCCAATGGCGGGCTGGTGTCACGCATCGTGCAAAGCCGCGTCGGCGATCGACCGATCAACGACGATGAAATGATCGGCACTGTGTTTTTCCTGTGGCTCGGCGGACTCGATACGGTTGCCTCAAGCCTGTCCTTGATGTTCCGGCGGCTCGCACTCGACCCGCAGTTGCAGCACACCCTGCGCGACAATCCCGAAATGCTGGCCGAGGGCATTGAAGAATTCTTGCGTGTCCATCCGCTCGTCAACTCGCTGCGCCTCGTCAAGCAGGACTTCGAATGGCACGGCCAGACCATCAAGAAAGGTGAATGGATCAAGTGCATGGTGACAGTCGGCAACTTCGACCCTGCTGAGTTCGAAGACCCGCGCACGGTGAAACTGGGCCGGCAGCCTAACCGCCATTTCACCCTCGCCGGTGGTCCCCATCGTTGCCTTGGTTCGCACCTTGCACGCCGCGAACTGCGGATTGCGGTGGAGGAATGGTTCAGGCGGGTGCCGCCTTTCCGTCTCGCGGCAAAGGACACGCGTGAGGTTTATCCGGGCCTGCGATCGGTACGCAACCTGCACATCGAGTGGTGATCAGCAATCCAGTCTGATTGGACAGCTAGCAGCAGACTGGATGCATTTCGTATTTTGGGAGATTAGACGTGAGCGAGTTGTTCTCGTACAAAGGTAAGCGCGTGGCCATTGTCGGCTGCTTCTCGGGTATGGGTGAAGCCTGTGCGCGTGAGCTGGTGGAGTTGGGTGCCGAGGTACACGGCGCGGACCTGAAGCCCTCCCCGGTTCCGCTGGCGTCGTTCACCGAAGTCGATCTCAAGGATTGGTCGTCGATCGATCAAGCCGTCGCCAGCATCGGCGGTGAAGTCGATGCGCTGTTCAACTGTGCGGGTTTGCCGCAGACGTTTCCTGCTGCCGATGTCGTTTCGGTGAACTTCTTGGGCATCCGCCACTGGACCGAACAGTGGCTGCCACGTATGCGGCCCGGTGGCGCGATCGCCACGATCTCCTCGCTGGGCGGCATGGGATTTCTGGGTCGCATACCGCTCCTTCAGTCGTTGCTTGCGATCACCGACAAGCAGGAGTTTCTCGACTGGCTGGCGGCTCATCCCGATGAAGTCCAAGATGGCTACGCTCTGTCGAAGGAACTGGTGAACGCCTGGACCTGCCAGCTCGCCTACGAACTTGGCACCATGGGGATTCGCGTCAATGCGACGATGCCCAGTCCGACGCAGACGCCGATGATGGCGGCCTTCGAGAATGTCGTGAGCAAGGAAATCCTGAATCTCTTTACGATCCCGTCCGGGCGCCGATCCACACCTGCGGAACAGGGCAATCCTTTGATTTTGCTGAACTCCGACGCGGCGAGCTTCATCAGCGGCGTGTGTCTGCCTGTTGATGGCGGCTTCCACGGTGGCGTTCAGGTGGGCGCTATCAACATGCAAGCGCTCCTGGCCGACGCAGCTGCCGGCGCATGATGTTCGCTGCGGATGCCTTGGCGGGCAAGATCGTTATCGTGACCGGCGCCTCGCGTGGCCTGGGGCGGACATTTACCGAAGCCTTGAAAAGTGCGGGGGCGCAAGTGGTCGCGCTGGCGCGGCAGTCAGCCGAGCTAGAGCAGATGAAAGAGGCTCTAGGGGAGGGTGACATGGTTCTGCCATGCGATCTCTCCTCTCCGGATGATGTACGCGCAGCGATTGACCAGGCGGGCCAAAGATATGGCCGCATCGACACAGTGGTGCACAATGCCGCGATCGCGACGCTGCTGACTCTGGAAGAGGCGACGCCGGACGAGATCCAGCGTGAGTATGCCGTCAATCTTATCGGACCGGCAAACGCCACCGCTGCAGCAATACCTTATCTTCGCGAAGCCGGCGGCGGCGACCTTGTGTTCATATCGTCGGAAAGCGTGCGAATGCCGTTTCCGTACATGTCGCTTTACGTGTCATCGAAGGCGGCACTAGAGAGCCTTGCAGCCGGGCTGCGATCTGAACTGCGGCCCCAAGGCACCCGTGTATCGGTGCTGCGGATTGGTGGCCTGGATAGCGGCACCATCGGTAAGCAGTGGGACCCTGAACGCATGCAGCAGTTCGTAGCCGCCGCATCCTCGGGCGGATTTTTTCAGTTCACTGGAAAACTGTTCAGCTTGGACTCGGCCGCGAAAGCGTTGCTGGCGATGTTGACCCTGCCGCGTGACGTTAACCTTGACATCGTCGAGGCGAGGGGCGCTGCCCCGCTTGAAGCGTAGGCATGCCTCTAGCTGTGACTGCTTAGATTGAAGTCGGCGGTGGTTAGAGGCCACCGTCGACTTGCAGCAATGCGCCAGTTATGAAGCTAGAATGAGGGCTCGCCAGTGTTAAGGCCGCTGTGACAACTTCCTCAGGTCGGCCCGGCCGGCCGAGCAGGTTGCTGCTCGTCTCCCGCATTTCCGGCGTCCAAGCCTTGGCGATGTCGGTGAGGAAAGGGCCTGCCGACAAGGTGTTGACCCGCACTTTAGGTGCAAACTCTGCCGCGAGCGACCTTGTCATTGCGTTAAGCGCCGCTTTGGCGGCGCTATAGGGTACCACGCCGGGAAGGGGTCTCAGCGCGCCCGATGACGAGACGTTGATGATAACACCACCTATCCCTTCCATCATCCGCTTGCCGACCTGAGCGGCCAGGCGGAATGGACCCTTGAAGTTGAGGGCGAGAACCTTGTCGAAAAGCTCTTCGGAAACGTCGGGGCTAGGCATGGCGGGGCTCATACCGGCGTTGTTGATGGCGATGTCGATATAGTCGAATTCGGAATAAGCACGGTCTAGCATGCCATCGATTTCAGACCACTTGCCGGCATGAGCGCCGATGGCAAGAGCTCTGCGCCCTAACGCCCGTACTTCTTGAGCTACCGCCTCGCATGCGTCCTGCTTGCGGCTCGTGATCACCACGTCTGCCCCGCGCATCGCAAATGCGCGCACCATCTCCAGCCCCAGTCCGCGACTACCCCCGGTGACGAGTACCACTTTGCCTGTGAAATCGAATAGTTTGTCCAAGATCGCTTCCTGCAAATTCAGCCGCTGTACCGAGTCGATAAAGTAGGTAGATATGCAATTCCCTGATGAACTGCTTTCGCTAAGCTGTTGTCTAATATTTTGTAGAAATTAACAAGCACGCGATGCGCGTAAAAAATAGTAGTAATCTTCGCTCGTCCCGGCGCTGCATTTAGACTTCGGCAAGACACTGAAAGTGCTGCGCAAGCCGTAGCGGTTTTTCCAGCGGTGATGCGCACCGCCGGCAGCAGTTATGTTGCGTAGTCCTTGAGGTATGCGGTCAGTCCGCCATCGACGCGTAGGTCGCAACCGGTAATGAAGCCAGCCGCGTCGGACAATAGGAACTCAACGGCGTCGGCGATGTCGTTCGCCGTTCCCCAGCGTCCAGCCGGGGCCTGTTCGGCCAGACCCGCCGCCGCAGGGTTGGCGCTGGCTTCCATTTGCCCCATCGATGTGGCGATAAGTCCGGGTGATACCGACGTTATCCTTGCACCCTTGGCTCCCCAGCGTGCCGCGCGTTGCTCGCACAGCCGCATCAGTGCATATTTACTGAGTGAATAAGCCGCATTGCTGAGCGACAGCGGTTCGCCATCGGTGGCGACGGAGCGGACTAACGGTTCCAACGTCGGTACGGCTTCGGATTTGGTTACGGTTCTGAGCTCCGCGTCGATCTGCGGCGTGCTGGGGAAGATCTGAGCGCCCAGCGATGCAATCAGTACCGCAGAAGCTCCAGGTCGCAGGTGCGGCTCAACGACGCGAAGTAGATCTAGCGTCGCGCCCAAGTTCACCGTGAGAATTCTGTCCCAGGAACCCATGAAAGGTGAAATGCCCGCCGCGTGTACCAGCGCGTCTATCCCGCCAACCTGGGTGGCATGATTCTCAACGGCGGCAATCGCCTCCTGAGACGAGATGTCACCGACAACCTCGCCGATGACTTCCGTTCCGTTACGCCGCAGCGATGAAGTCACCGCGGCCAAGGACTTGGCATCGAGTTCCGCCAGTATCAGGCGATATCGCCTTCCGAGAACACACGCGCAGGCCGCGCCCATACCGCCTCCAGCACCGGTCACGATGGCAACGGGTCGCCGCGCTGATGCAGTATTCATTTGTTCTCTCCCACTCATGTGAACAGCCACGTTGGAGAACTCCTTGCGTTCCAACAAGCCCCGACCTCAATTCTTAACTGCCTTGCCGGTGTGCGGCACCGGTCGGATCGGTACCGGCACCGACCTGTGTCGTCTTTTGCAGACCATGTGGCTCAGCAGGCGACCGGCTGCGGCTCGGCGTACTGGGCTTGAAGAGCAAGGACAGCCCGGTAGGCCATGTGTACGGCGTCGCCGATCCGTCCAACTTGTTTGCTGTCGCCTGCAAGCGAAACCGAGATACCGGCGTCGACCAGATTTTCGAACAAAGCGTTAGAGGGCTGGCGCCCTTGAGCTAGAAGAAGTTTATCCGCCTTGATGACGGCGGTTTCAGCGCCATCCGAGCCATTGGCCTCGATCGTGATGCCGCTGTCCGACACGGCCATCACGTGGCTGTTGTCGACGATCGTGACTAGCGGATTGGCATGGAGGCGTCTCAGCAGCGCGCCGCGGTAGAAGCGGTCGGCCGAACGGGCGAGTCGGTCAGCCGGAGAGCGGCTTACGAGAGTCACTTTGATGCCCCTCTCGGCACAGAATTCGGCCGATTCGCAGCCGGTTTCGCCGCCGCCATAAACCACCACGTGAGCGCCTGCGGGGAGATCCAGCTGCCTGTCGCCCATCAGGAGATCATAGGCATCCATGGTCATCGGGTGTTCGTGGCCTTCAATCGGCAGCGTAATCCGCCGGGTGCCGGTGGCTAGGATCACGATGTCGGGGTCAAGGGCGCGAATGTCGTCGAAGTCGGCGTGCTGACCAAGTCGAAGCTTGATCGAACTACCGGCGATACGCCGCTCAAGATAGTCGGAATACCAGAACAGCTTGTCCTTCCCGGGCGGCGTAGCCGAAGCGACGATCCCGCCGCCGGTTGCCGTACGCTCCTCAAGCAGATGCGTCTCGAACCCGCTTTGGTCAAGCAGCAGCGCGGCTGCCATCCCGCCCGGGCCGGCACCGACCACCACGGCGCGCCGGCCTTTGCCAGCCTGCGGCGAAAGCGGCGGGTCAAGCTCGGACCCGGTGCGTGGGTTTTCCGCACAGCCGACGAAGTGCCGGCCTTCATGGGGGCTAAGGCACCAATTACAGGACGTGCAAGGGCGGATGAGGTCCCGCTGTCCGGACTTTGCCTTCGCCGCCCAATACGGATCGGCCAGCGTCGGGCGACCGAGCGCTATGAGGTCGGCCTGGTCTGTTGCGATCGCTTCATCGGCCATCTCGGGCCAGCGGATCTGACCAACGGCAATCACCGGCACGCCTGCGGCCTTGCGGAGGCGCGCCGCGTACGGGATGCGCCAACCTTCAGGCGTTGACATCGGTTCGATGACTGCTTCGAAGGCTTGCCCGATCCCGAGGCCGGCGGAACAATGAAGCGCGTCGATCCCCGCTTCGACGAGCTTTGGCGCAATCTGCTCCATGTCGGCGATGGTCAGGCCGCCTGGCATGAACTCGTCGACCGAGAGCCGGTAGATAACCGGCAGATTGCCCACGCTTTGCCGCGCAGCACGGATCACCGCCAGCGGGAAGGCAAGGCGTCGCTCGAAATCGCCGCCCCATTCGTCCCCGCGCCGATTGAAGTAGGGGGACAGAAACTGGGAGAGCAGGTAGCCGTGGGTCCCATGTAACTCGACGCCGTCGTATCCGGCCTCTGCGGCCAAGCCCGCAGCCGCACCGAAAGACTCGGCCATTCGCACGATCTCGGCCGAGGACAGCGCCCGGCAGGTCTGACGATCCGGATCCTTCTTGGAGTACAGGTCGCCTGGGCCGACTGGCATACCGTCCGGCAGGAGCGAGCGAGTGGCGTACTGGCCGGAGTGCTGCAGCTGGATGAACACCTTTGCGCCAGCCTCATGCACCGCCTGGACCAAGCGGCGATGTCCATCAAGGCTGCGCCGATCTTCCAGAGTCAGCTGGTACTCATGCGCGCGCCCTGTGTCAGGTTCGACGCAAGTGTATTCGACTATGATCAGGCCAAATCCACCAATCGCACGCTCCCGATAGAAGGCGATCATGTCTGGGGTGATGCCACCGTCGCGACCACCTAGTTCGGTAGACATCGGCGCCATGACCAGTCGATTGGGCAGCGTGAGGCCGCGCAAGTTAAATGGCGCGAAAAGGTGCGGATAGGGGCTGGGCAATTTATCACTCCGAACTGAGCGTGGGCCCTAGAGCATCAGCAAAGTCTGACATCAGCGCCATTGCGCTTCCCGTGCAAAGGCAAACTCGCGGATCGGGCCATCACCTCGGGTATTACAATCGTGCAGACAAAATTGAACCAGTATTTTGACGCGCCTGTCAAATACGACTTTGTGCGTCAAACTGGATCGCCGCAGCGAGTGCGGCCGACAACTGCGGAACCTCCGCCAGCGATCGCATGGTGTCGTTAAGGTGCGTACAGCCCGCCGTCTTTGCAAAGAGATCGATCACAGTCTGCCGCAAGGCACCGACCTTCGTCCCAACAAGAAGACCAATATTGTGCACAGCGCCCGGGCAATATCCAAAGGGAAGGATTCTGGGATCGGCCGTGATCGATTGAATGACGTGGGTTTGGCGATCGATAGTTAGCTGAACGAGGTACTCGTGAACCGCGAGCCTGGTGCCGTCGCGCAAGGGGGCGCTGTCTTGAAAATGCGTCTCAGCAAGGATCAGATCGCCGGCGAAGTGTACGTCGATGCGACGGGCACGGCGTGCTGCCGGACCGTGTTGTTCGGGCAGAACGTGCCACGCCCACGTATCAGGAGTGGCATCGAGCGGAGCGACCTTGCGATGATGGGACTGCCGGCCGCCGGGCTCACCTTTGATAACGGGAGAATCCGGGCTAAAGCCCCAGCATACGCCCAGCATACTCTCAACTCGGGGCTCTACCAACTCGCCGGCCGACTCCGGCTCGGGAGCCCACTGCATTGCGCCCCAGTGAGCGACCAGACTTGCACCGGCGATGTCGTCCAGCAACAGGTAGAGTGGCGTACCGCTGGCCAGTTCATCGCCCAGCGTCCTGGCGATGGCGGACCTCAACTGGCTCCCAGCCCGCGAACCTCCAAGTTCGGCCGTGGCAGGGCGCGGCGGATTGGAGCTAATGGTGATGATCTCGCGCTCGGGTGTGAGCCGGGCAGTAAAGCGATCCTCTGCCAAAACTTGCGGCGAAGCCGTCGTCGCCGAGGTCAGAAGATCGCGCGAATGTCCGGTCATGTACATGCTCGTGCCCGGTCCATCTGGCCAGCACGTGTCGATACTCGACGTCCGCCGGATCGACCATGGCGACCGGGCGGTCGTTCCTTGGACCGGCCCGGTGGCGCTGGGAAAGTTCAAGGACGGCACGGGAAAACTCCTTGAGCTAGGGCCGACGACGGTGAGTCCCCTTGCACCTCTGCCGATGGCTTGGACTGTTGTCTAACCTTTTTCGCTGCGATCTCGCTGGCTATCGCTATCGGTTATCGCAGAGTGCGCATCGGGGGCGGGCTAGCCGTAGAATGGCCGCAACATCCTCGCTGGCGAGTTCGCCAATCCAGTCATTCTATCAGCCTATCCTTGATGCGCGCCGCCTTGGCTCGGTCGATGCCGAGGACTTCGGTCAGGTAAGCTTGGACCGATCCAGACTTGGCGATAAGCGCGGCTTCGCAGCGCCGGATGTACTCGGGCTCGACGCTCAGCAGCGCCACGAGGGCTTCATCGTCGACCTCCTTTCCATAAATCTGCCCTGTCGATTTGCGCAGATAGGCCAGTCGCTCGGCAATGTTGCCGGCCTCGTTGCTGAGGAGGTAGTCCTCCATCGCATCCTCGGGGTGAACGTCCAGTAGACGGTGGGTCAACCAGACGAGAATACCGGTCCGGTCCTTACCCGCCGCACAGTGCACCAGCATGGCTCCGGAATCCTGCGCCAACGCGTCGAAATACTCGGAAAATGCGGCAACGTGCACGGTCTCATACGGGATGGTCTCATAATGATCGCCAAGCGCCGAACGCATGGCGGCGACGTCCGAGGCGCTCTCGCGAAAGGCTGCCAGATGCGGCGGTTCGCTGCCCGCGCTCGCTGAACCCTCAACATCGTCTCCGGCGTTGATCATGCGCAGTTGCAGCTTGCCAAGCCAAGCGCCGGGACGAACCTGGCGCTCCTCTGGACGCCGCAAGTCGGTTATCGTCGTGATTCCGGCTGCCGCGATCCGCGCGAGGTCCGCCAAACTGGCGCGGTGGAGGTGAGCGCTGCGAAAGAGCTTGCCCGCGATCACCCGGCCGCCGCCAGAGGTTCTCCAGTCGCCGAAGTCACGAAAGTTATTGACCGCATCGTAGTGCGGTACGCGCCGGAATGCCGGGGTCATACTGACACTGCTCCTGCCCATGCTTTGCGGTAGTGGCTGCCCAAACGACTACGACCATCATATCGCAGGGTCCCGCTCGACGCTTCCCCCGTAGTGGCAGGCCGATGGAGCCACTGATCGCACGCGTCGTAGGTGCGGACATCAGGTTTCTGTTCCGTCGCTTTCGATACGATCCAGCAGCATCTCGACCTCGGCACCCTTGGGAAAGCCTTGAAAGACTGCAAATTGGAGCACGAATTCGCGCAATTCGCGCAGGGTGATTTCCCCCGAACGGAGAGCGGCTCGCAGATAAGTCTCCATCGGCAGCTGTGCTCCGGCCGCGCAGACGCATGCGAGTGTGATCCACAGGCGCGAGCGGCGATCAAGCCCAGGACGGCTCCAGACTTCGGAGAACACGAAGTCGCGCCCGGCCGCGCGATAGGGGGAGTGCGCTGAAAGTTCAGCGATCCCAAGCACCGATCGAACACACTGGTCGCCGCGCTCCCCGCGTTCTGGATCGTTCGGTGAGAGACTGAAATCCATCGCGAGTGCCTCACTCTATTTTCTTCAGTGGGAAACACGAACCACGACTTTGCCGAGCGACTCACCTTGAGCTGCTGCATGCATGGCGGCGCGAAAGTCCGTGAACTCGAACACGCTGCCGACGGGCGGCCGCAAACCTTCGGCGCACCAAGTCGCGATTTGCGAGCGATTGATAAGGTCCCGCTCCGGCTGTTTGAGAGCGAATTGGCGGATATCCACACCGACCAGGGCCGCTCCCTTCAGCAACGGGAGGTTGGCCGGCAAGCGCGGGATCGGCCCGCCGACGAAGCCGACGACGAGATGTCGGCCGCCCCATGCCAGGCTGCGGAACGCGGGTTCGAACAGCGGTCCGCCCACTGGATCAAACACCACGTTTGGTCCGATGCCGTCGGTCATAGCCTTCAAGCTCTCACGCCAGTCGGGCAAACTGTAATCAAGCGCGAGGTCGGCGCCATGATCGCGCGCGAACTGCCGTTTGCGCGTGCTGGACGCCCCGGCGATCACGCGCGCGCCAAGCCGCTTGCCGATTTGGACGGCGGCCATGCCGACACCCCCCGCTGCCCCCAGCACCAGCAGCGTCTCGCCGGCCTTGATTGCCGCACGGTCCTGCAAGGCGTGGAGCGCCGTAGCATAGTTCGCTCCGTAGCTTGCGGCCTCCTCGAACGTCATTCCGGGTGGCATGGCGGAAAGCTCAGAAGATCGCGCGATGACATGGTCCGCCAGCACGCCGCCGAAGCGAGTGACGGAAACCTTGTCTCCAGGAGCGAAGGCGGTGACATCGCGGCCAGTGGCAATCACCGTGCCGCTGCCTTCGGAGCCGGGAACGAAAGGAACGGCAGGCTTGACCTGGTAGCCGCCGGCGGAAACCAGGACGTCGGCATAGCCGAGGCTCACTGCGCCAATGCGAACCAGCAACTCGTCATCGGAGAGCTCGGGGAGTCGACTTTCGGCCAACGTGTAGTTTTCCGGTGGCCCAAGTTCGGTCGCGCGGATGCTGCGGATAGTGGCTGGCAGGCTCACGGTCTTTCCACTTCAGGGCTGTTGCAGTTCAATCGCGCACCAGCATCATGCAGCCGCCCAGGGGGCCGCCGGCGGTGGTGTTGATGCTGACCTTTGGATCGTTCGGAACTTGTCGCGCGCCGCCGCGACGCCACAACTGTGTCGCCGCCTCGTGCAACTGGCCGTACGCGTGCAATCGCCCGGCCGAAAGCTGGCCGCCGCCGGTATTGATCGGCAAGGACCCTTCCAAGGCAATGCGGCTGCCGTCTCCCACGAAGTCGTTCTCCTGACCCGGCTCGCAGAAACCTGCAGCCGAGAGCCATGCGGCGGTATGGAACGTGAATCCGTCATAAAGCTGGGCGATGTCGACGTCGGCCGGCCGGAGGTCGGTGCGGTTCCACATCATGGCTGCGGCTGACACGGCGGCTTGTCGGGCAAGCGCCTCACCCGCAATCTGATCCCAGGAATTGCGTACCTTCTGGGCACAACCGACAGCCTCGATCCGCAGTGCAGGATTGCGACAATCGCGCGCGGCGTCGGATCGCGATATTACCAGCGCCACTGAGCCATCGCATGGCATGTCGCAATCGAACAGGCGCACGGGGGTCGCGATCATTTCGGATGCGAAGTAATCTTCCAGGGTCATCGGCTTGCGATTGACGGCTGCGGGATTGAGGGACGCGTTGCGACGATTGTTCACCGCGATTCGGCCGGTCGTCTCGGGCGCTAGGCCGTAGTCGTGTATGAACCGCTGGAAGTAAAGCGCCTGCTGAACTGACGCAGTGGTGGCGCCATAAGGCGCGAAGGCGCCGAATTGACTATAAACACGTCCTGCTGTCAGCAGGAAATTGGCGCCCTTCGAAGCCTTGCGGGCGCTTCCTTCATAAACCGTTCGAAAGATGAGGACGTGACGGCAATAGCCGGCGGCGATGGCGCCGATGGCGTTGAACACGGCTCCGAGCTGGCCTGGAACTTCGCTCCCGCCCGCGTACCAGTTCACCTCAAGCCGCAAGGCGTCCATTAGCTGCGGCACGCCGACCGGCGAGAAACCCGAAGCATTGTTGTCGCTGCCTGGGTAAGATGCGACTCCATCGATATCCGAGCGCTTCAGTCCAGCGTCGGCGATCGCTTCGAGGCATGCATCTAGCGTCAACGCGAGCGGCGTCTTGCTGGCCTGGCGGGAGACTTCCGACAAACCGATGCCGGTCACCGCGCATCGCTTTTCGCCTGGGGTCATCATTGTTTCCCGCAGTCGAGGGGGCGGAACAACGGGATGAAAAGGTCTTCCGCCTGTTCGAACGTCACCTCCACGCGCATGCCGATCGTTACCCGCTCCGGATCGACGTCGACAATGTTCGTTGGCAAGCGAATCGCCGGATCCTCGTCCAACTCGACGAGTGCCAGAACATAAGGCACTGTCATGTCCGGGTGCCACTGACGACGGTTGATCGTGTACGTGGCCACGCGACCTTGGCCGGATACAGCTTCGGGCGCCACGTCACGACTTTCGCAATGGGGGCAGAACGGTCCCGGCGGATGCACATAAGATCGGCAATCCTGGCATCGATTGATCATCAAGGCGCCATCTCCACCCCCTGTCCAGAAAGCGCGATTGTCTGCATTCACCGCGGGAAGAGGGCGCACCATCATCGCTCATCCTTGCCTTATCAGACCGCCGCCTGTTCCATCACTCGCGCGAGACATGCCGCAAAGGGGGCAACGTACGGCTCTGCAGCTTAGGCGGCTCTTCGTTAGACACCTCTCTAGTGAGCTCATGTCATTACTTGCGGAGTGACGCAAGCGCTCGTGGCGGGCCTGCGTCAGCCTGTGTCAAAATACTTGACGGTTTCGTCACTAAATCCGATTGCGCTCCGGAACAGGCGTGGGACTAGCTTGCCTTGGCAAGGCTAATCCATCTGACCCGCGTCAAAACTTGATCGGAGGCGAGAGTGACCACTATCCGTTTTGTCCAACATGATGGCCGTGAGCAGGTGATTGAGGCCAACGACGGGCAGACGGTGATGCGTGTCGCTCAGGACAATGGCGTGCCCGGGATCGTAGCGGACTGCGGCGGCTTCCTAAGCTGTGCCACTTGTCACGTTTATATCGATGCGAATTGGGTAAGTCGCATCCCGCCGGCGACCGAAGATGAGACGACGATGCTGGAACTTGCGGTCGACCCCAATGAATCGAGCCGGTTGTCCTGCCAGATTCAGGTCAACCCAGAGATCGACGGCTTGATTGTGAACATTCCCGAGCGACAGTACTGACACATCGAGGCGGCGTCGCTGCCTCCAAGGTGCTTGACACAGACGATGTCGGCAGGCTTGCTTGCCGGCGTTGCTCATGCTCGTAAGCAAAACGCAGGTCGAGAGTCAAAATGAGTTGCCATACGGCCGCTCCCGCGTTATTGACACTGTGTCAGAAATGATCGGTCAGCCCATTTGGATGAGCCGAAGCTAGGAGAGGTCAGACCATGAAAATGGAAGATATGGTGATCGTCAGTGTGGATGATCATGCAGTCGAACCCACGGATGCGTTCTTCAAGCACTTCACCGGCATCTACAAGGATGAGGCGCCGCGAGTCGTTGAGCGTAACGGCAAAGATGTCTGGTTGTGGAACGAGACCATCTTTCCGACCATCGGCTTGAATGCCGTCGTCGGACGTCCTCGCTCTGAGTACGGCATGGAGCCGGACCGGTTCACCCAGATGCGCGCGGGCTGCTATGACGCCAAGTCGCGCCTGGCCGACATGAATGCCAACGGCATCTGCGGTTCGCTCAACTTCCCGACCTTCCCCTCTTTCGCGGGCAATCAGTTCATCAAGGCCGCGCTGAAGGGTGACGGCGAAAAGGCGCTTCGCGCCGTTCGCGCCTGGAACGACTGGCACGTCCTCGATTGGTGCGCCGAAGGTCCGGGTCGTTTCATTCCGATGATCATGCTTCCCCTCTGGGACATGGATGCGGTCCTGGCTGAAATGAAGCGGTGGGCCGCTCATGACGTTCATGCGGTGACCTTCCCCGACAACCCGGCGCGGGTTGGTCTGCCCAGCATTCACAACGAATACTGGGAGCCGTTCTGGAAGGCGTGTGTCGAGTACAAGATGGTCATCAACTGCCACATCGGCACGGGTGGCGCGGCTGAGCATGCCTCCGACGAGTCGCCGATCGACGCGTGGATCACGACGATGCCGATCTCGATCTCGAACGCGGCAGCGGACTGGCTCTTCGCGGACTTCATGCGCCGTTACCCCGATCTGCGCATGGCTCTTTCGGAAGGCGGCATCGGTTGGGTGCCCTATCTGCTCGAGCGGGCCGATTACACCTATGAGCACCACCGTGAGTGGACGTTCTGCAACATGGGTGAGCTCCGTCCGTCGGACATCTTCAAGCGGCAGATCATCACGTGCTTCGTGGACGATCAGTTCGGCCTGAAGAACCTGGACTATATGAACGCGGATCTGGTTTGCTACGAAGTCGACTATCCGCACTCCGACACTCTGTGGCCGAACTGCCCTGAATATCTGTGGCCGTCGCTCAAGCATCTCGATCCCGAGATCATCGACAAGGTTACGCACCAGAACGTGATGCGCGAGTATAGCTTCGATCCTTACACCGTGCTGGGCGGGCGTGAGAACTGCACCGTTCGCCACCTGCGTGAGCTGGGCAAGGATGTGGACGTTTCGCCACGCGCCAACCTGGGCGGCCTGAAGACCGACAGCATGGATCTCGTCGGCCAGGCCCGTCGCCGTGTCACTTCCGGTGAGATCACGCAGATGTTCGCATCAGCCTGATTACCACATTGATAATTCAAGGAGGGCCTCCGCTGCGGCGGGGGCCCTTTTGTTTGTGTGCGCCAAGATGCGGCATGGAACACTTGATCTGGCGCCTAAAAGGGGCGGCTTGTCGTTGGCTGACCAAGGGCAGCTTCAACCTCTCGCGATCCGCGTCCACGCTGTTGGCCCCCCGCCACGCGAACAGGAGAGGTCAGCTGCCAAGCTGGTGACCTGGCAATGAAGATGCCCTGCTAAGGTTGCCCTGACAGGAGCGTAGACTCAAGTGGCTGTCAGCATACCCCGCCGGGTACCGGCAGCCCAAGATGGCCACGCAGCGTATAGGTCTCATATTCGGTGCGGAACAGGCTACGCGCTTGCAGGATCGGCACGACCTTGTCGACGAAATCTTCCAATTCGCGCGGAAGGATGTTGCACGAGATCAGGAAGCCGTCCGCTGCACCTTCGCGGAACCACTGCTCCATCACGTCGGCGATTTTCTCCGGCGGACCGCAGGTGATCACGCTGGTCAGTCCCCGCACGAGCTTGACCGCGAGCTGGCGGATGGTCAGGCCTTCTTTCGCGGCGGCCGACCGGACCTGCTCGAACAGGGTACGCGAGGCATTGGTCAGCGGCACGTCCGCCGGCAACGGCCCGTCGAGCGGATAGGACGTCAGGTCGACGCCGCCGAGTGAGGCTTCGAGATGCGCCAGCGCGAAATCCATGTCGACCAGCGCGTCGAGGTCGGCCAGTTTCTGACGTGCGGCTTCCTCGGTCTCGGCGATGACGGGCACGAAGTTGTGCAGCGACTTGACGGTGTTGGGGTCGCGCCCCTTCGCTTGAGCTCGATTGCGAAGGTCGGTGCGAAAGGCCTTGGCGGTTTCGAGGTCGGGCGAGATGGAGAACGTGACATCTGCAACTTCGGCGGCGAGGTCGCGGCCAGGACCCGAGGCACCCGCCTGCACGATGATCGGTCGTCCCTGCTTGGACGGCGGCACCGAGAGGATGCCGTCTGCAGAGCGGAACTGACCCTTGTATTGGAAGCGGTGGATCTTGTTCTCGTCGAATAGGATGCCGGTTTCCTTGTTGCCGACGAACATGCCCGGTTCGCTCGACTTCCAGAAGCCGCGCACTACGTCGGCGGTTTCGTGCGCTACCTCGTACCGTGCATCGTGGTTGGGAGCGCCTTCCAGGCCGTGGTTGAGCGCTTCGTCGCGCAACCCGGATGTGACCAGATTCCAGCCTGCGCGGCCACCGCTGATCAGGTCGAGTCCGGCGACATGCCGCGCGATCTGATATGGGGCGTAATACGTCGACGACATTGTGACGATGAAGCCGAGGCGTTCGGTGACAGCCGTGAGCGCTGACAGCATGGTCAGCGGGTCAAACTGGAAGGTAGTGAACGCTGTTCGGCACATCATGTTGCGGGGCAGGTTGCGCACGCACAGTTGGTCTGCGCTGAACATAAAATCGAACTTGCCGCGCTCGGAGACCTGGGCGACTTTCTTGTAGAACTCAAAGCTTAAACCGGAATCGGGCTGAGCGTCCGGGTGCCGCCATGAGGCTTGATGCTGGCCTCCGGTATATACGATTGTGCCGAGGACGATATGTTCCCCATCGCGGTCCGGCATTGGAATGCATCCTCTTATCGATTTTTGCAGCGCCCGTAATTCGCCAACAGGCAAATTCATAGGTAGCACTGGTGTGAAATTAGTCGTTATCTGACGAAACTGTCAAATTGAGTTCCGTGTCGGAGCGGCGGTATAGATTAAGTTAGCGAAAATGCGCTGACTGGAGAGGCAAGAAGAATGCAGCATGCCGATGTTCTGATCGTCGGAGCGGGCGCTTCGGGAGGCATTGCCGCCCGCCGGTTAATGGAAGCGGGTTTGTCGGTCGTAGCCTTGGAACAGGGCGACTGGCATAGTCCAACCAGCTATCGTGGGAGCGAGTGGGACTGGGAGCTAACCGCAGCCCGGCAATGGTCGACACGGCCTGATGTGCGGGGCAGGCGGGCCGACTATCCGATCGACTTCTCGGCCTCCGACATGCACGTCCTGAACTTCAACGGCGTCGGCGGGTCCACCGTCCTGTTCAACGGCGTGTGGAACCGGCTGCTTGAATCCAACTTCGACACGCGCAGCCGCTTCGGCATCGCCGACGACTGGCCAATCAGCTACGAGGACCTCGCGCCATGGTACGATGCCACCGATCGCAGCGTGGGCGTGTCAGGTCTCGCCGGGCATCCGGCGTACGCTCCGCACGAGGAAACGTCGCTGCCGCCGCTCCCGATTGAAGGCAAGGCGCTGGAGATTGCCAAGGCCCTGGCCGACCGCGGTTGGCACTGGTGGCCAGAAACCAATGCGATCATCTCCAAGGCACATGACGGACGCCATCCTTGCGTCCAGCGCGGCACTTGCTCAAGCGGCTGCAACGAAGGCGCCAAGTCCTCCATCGATCTGACGCACTGGCGCCCCTTCGTCACCATGGGCGGGCAACTGATTACCGGTGCGCGGGTACGGCGCATTACCGTCGACGCGCAGGGGCTTGCCACTGGAGCCGAGTGGAGGGATCGCGGCGGCGCGGTGCACCACCAGTCGGCCGACGTGGTGCTGGTGGCGGCCAATGGCATCGGGACGCCGCGACTGCTGCTTGCCTCGGCTTGCGAGCGCTTCCCTGATGGCCTCGCCAACAGTTCGGGCCTGGTCGGCAAACGGTTGATGATGCATCCGTGCGCTTTCGTGCATGGGCTATTTCCCGAACAGCTGCGGAGTTGGCAGGGACGTAACGGATCGACCGTGCAGTGTCTGGAATTCGCACCTCATGTTCCAGGCAGAGGTTACGATGGCGGTACCAAGTGGTCGCTCCATCCGGCTGGCGGCGGGCCGCTGGCAGAAGCCATGCGCTTGTTCGCGGGACAGGTGCCCCCGTCCGAGTTTCACGCCCGGTTCGACGCGCAGTTCGGACATCGGTTGAAGTGGGTTATCCTGGCCGAGGACTTTCCCGACGAAGCCAATCGTGTGGAACTGCATCCTGACCTAACCGATGTCGACGGGGTGCCGGCAGCCAGGATCGTCTATCGTACGAGCGAGAATGCGCGCCTTGCTCTCGAACACGCCGTGGACCAGGCGTCGCAGATCCTGCGCGACGCCGGAGCCTATGCCATAGAGGCCACCAGTCCCGCGCCTGTCGGAGCGCATTTGATGGGTACCGCCCGGATGGGGGATGAACCTGCGACCTCCGTCGTGGATCGGTGGTGCATGAGCCATGATATTCCGAACCTTGGTATCCTCGATGGCAGCGTGTTCGTGACGTCCGGCGCGGTCAATCCGACGAGCACCATTTGCGCGCTGGCGCTTCGCGCGGCGGATCACTTGATCCAGCATCGCTCTTCGCTTCCCAAGCCGGCCGTGATCGCCCCTCTCGCTCCCGAGCGGGTGCGGGATGAGGAGGATACCTCGGTCATACCTACGGCAGCGGCGCAGGCCCTTGGCTCCGATCAGGAAGCGAACCTTGTTCGGATCGCGGACGCGTTGATCCCGGCGGTGGATACCCTTCCTGCCGCAGGCGCTATGATCAACGGCGTGACCCTTCGCCGCCTCTTCAGTACGCGGCCCGACCTTGCGCCCGAACTGGACCGGCTGCTGTCCGGTGCGGTTGGCGACCCGCTTGCCTTCGTCAACGACCTGATCGTCAGCGATCCCGCTGGCCGGGAGGCGCTGCTGTCGACGGTTGCCGGCATTTATTACCTGGACCCTGGGGTTCGGGCACGGATTGCTTATGACGGCCAGATCGCCATGCCCCAGTCACCGGATCGCTATCCTGCCTATCTGGCGGATGGCCTGCTGGATCATGTCCTCGCCGACGCATGGCGGGTGCAATGGGAGGTCGGGGCGTCCAGTCGGATGGCCGCCCCGGCCTGATTGTCGTTCGTCAGGCCATCTCTGGGACGACAGGCGCCGGTTGGCGTCCGCGCACCAGACGACCGGGGAAGGCCCCGGTCGGCTTATCGTCCTCAAGGATGACCTCGCCTGAAACAATCGTATAGCGGTAGCCGGAGGCGGTCTGGTCGAGACGGCGACCGTTGGCCGGCAGATCGTCGACAATACGCGGGGCATGCAGCTCTAGCTTGGCATGATCGAGGACGTTGATGTCCGCCTTGTAGCCCGGCGCCAAGACACCCCGATCTCGAAGACCCATCACGTTGGCTGGCGTTGTGGTCATCGCTTTCACCGCCTGTTCCAATGTCAGGCGATCTCCTTCGCGATCCCGTGCCCAGTGAGTCAGGACGTAGGTTGGATAGCTGGAGTCGCAGATCAGACCATAGTGCGCGCCCCCATCGCCCAGCCCGATCACACAGTGGGGATCGCGCATCAATTCGAGCTGATAGGTCAGTGAGCCTTGCGCATAGTTGGCGATGGCGACCAGGAGGAGAGCGCTACCGTCGTTCTCGAGCAGGAAGTCGTACGCAACCTCCTCGGGGCTTCGGCCTTCACGCTCGGCGATTGCGGCGACGCTGTTGGCGGGGTCCGGCTCGTAGCACGGCGGATCGCCCAAGCGGTACATATTGTTGAATTGCCGAGTCATCGCCGTCATCGGCAGCAGCACATCGCCGGGAGTCTCCTTGATCATTCGCGCGCGGACCTCAGGCCGGCGCATCTCCGCGACTCGCTCTGCCAGCGGCAGGTGGGCGATCGCCTTGTACGAAGCGCAATGAACGAATGGATTGCTGGTCAGTTCGAGGCCAGCGAGCATGCCGACGGGTCGCGGGAAGAACTGCGGGTGGACAAGGCCGCCACCTGCGCGGTTGTGTTCCTGCGTTAAACGCAGCAACTTGCGCCAATGGTCGGGATGCTCGTTGATCTGCGACATCGTGTAGGTGACGGGCAGGCCGGACGCCTCGCTCATGATCTTCATCAGCGAGAAGCACTTTTCCGCCGACGAACCGAATGTGCCCAGGTCGGGTAGTATCTGCATGATGCCGCCGCCGCCAGCGCGCACCGCGCGCGCGGCATCGGCCAGCTCTTCCGCGCCGATATCAAAGCTGGGCACATGCTCACCGTTGCTGAGCCGGTCGAAAGCCGTGCGGGTCGAGCCGAAGCCGAGCGCGCCTGCGCGCACCGCTTCGCTGATGACGTCGTGCATGCCCTGCAGGTCTTCGGCGGTGGCAGGTTCACGGTCGGCGCCGCGCTTGCCCATGACATAGACGCGCACGGCCGAGTGAGGGACGAGCACGCCGACGTCGATATCCCGGGCACGCGCCTCTACGGCATCAAGATACTCGGGGAAGGTCTCCCATTCCCAGGTCAAGCCCTTGTCCATGACGACGCCCGGAATGTCCTCGACGCCCTCCATCGCCATGCACAGCAGCGGACGGTCTTCGGGCCGGCATGGGGCAAAACCCACGCCGCAATTGCCCATGACCACCGTGGTGACGCCATGTGACGACGAAGGGTTGATCCTTGAAGACCAGATTGCCTGCCCATCGTAATGGGTGTGCAAGTCGATGAAGCCAGGTGTCACCACCAGGCCGCTGGCATCGATTTCGGATGCGGCTTTGCCCTCGACAACGCCGACGGCGACGATTTCGCCGCCGCGCACGCCGACATCGCCAACGAAACTTGCCGCGCCGGTGCCATCGACGATGGTCCCTCCACGGATAATCAGATCATAGGTTTCCAAATTAACCTCCACTCATTCCGTTGCCAGCAAGTCCGGATACAGTCCGGGCGGACCCGGCTAGAACAGCACCTTTGCTATGACGTAGGCGTCGCTGCTGCTTTGTCCAGCGAGGCCATCTGTTCCGCGCTGAGCTTGAGCGAAATCGCTGGCAGCAACGTTTGTACCTGTTCAACACTGGTCGCGCTTACGATCGGGCCGGCTATGCCCGGCGTCGCGATGATCCATGCCAGCGCGATCTGAGCCTGCGTAGCGCCTGTTTCAGACGATACTTGATCGAGCGCAGAAAGCACAGCCTCTCCGCGTGCATTGAAATACCGGCTAAGCGCCAAACTGCGGCTGCTGTTCTCGATATCCTCGCGCTTGCGATACTTGCCCGTGAGAAAACCGCTAGCGAGTGCGAAAAAGGTGAGCACGCCCATTTTCCGTTTCGCACAGAATTCGCGGTACTTGGCGGGGAAGGCGTTGGCGGCCATGAGGTTCAGCTGCGGCTGATACACTGAATAACCGGCGAGGCCTTCCTCGTCGCTGATCTGCAGGGCGGATTCGAGCCGAGCCTGGCTGAAATTGGACGCACCGAGCAGGCGCACCTTGCCCGCCTGGACGAGCTTGTCGAATGTGCGCACCACATCTTCCTGCGGCACCGTTTCATCGTCCGAGTGAGCGTAGTAAAGGTCGATGAAGTCGGTCTGGAGCCGCCGTAGCGATGCTTCGACACCCGCCTCGATGGTCTCCGGCTTGAGGCCTTTCTCGCCATTGATCTCGAGCAGGCCGACCTTCGTGGCGACCTGTATCTTGTCCCGGTTGCCTCTGGCCTTCATCCATTGACCGATGATCGTCTCGGACTCGCCGCCGACATTGCCCGGAGCATAGGCGTAATAAGCGTCAGCCGTATCGATCATCGTTGCCCCGCCTGCGAAGAACGCGTCCAGCACCTCGAAGCTGCGTTTTTCGTCGATCGTCCAGCCAAAGACGTTTCCGCCAACCACGAGCGGGCCGATAGCCACTCCGGTACTTCCAAGTGGTTTTAGCATGTTGCAATGTCCTTCAAGAAATTGCGCCGTTTCCGTGCTTCTCGCCGAGAAACGAAAGTGTGGCCTTTAGCAAGGCCGACACCCGCTCCGCGGGGCTGAACCCTTGGAATGCCGCGGACATACGCGGAATTTCGAGCCCCAGGGGCACGGAAGGCAAAGCTTCGATGAACGCCTCTAGTGGGAAGGCACCCGTCCCTGGGAACATCCGATCCGCCGCGCTTTCATGCTCAAGCCCCGCTTCCGGAGTTTTCAAAGGTCCGTCGCAAAGCTGCACGTGGCCGATCAGGCCAGGCGGGAGAGCGCGCACCTCTTCAACCAAGCCGCCTGACCGTACAAGGTGCAGGACGTCGACAAGGATACCAGTGCCGGCACCGCCGGTCCGACCGACAAGATCCACGGCCTGAGACAGCGTACAGGGACCGCGATAGGAAAGGAATTCCACATTTACGCGAATACCGTGGCTCGCTGCGAGCTGTGTGAAGCGGGCCAGCACTTCAGCGGTTTCGTTGCTTCCATCTCGTGCAATCGCCGTGGCCGTCTTCGCGCCGAGTTCTGCGCCACGAGCGATGGGCCCTTCGTACTGGGTGATGTCGGCACCGGGACCTACGCGGAATACCTCTAGATTGGCGACGGACATGCCGGCGTCGCGCAAGCGGCGTTTAAGGGCAGGGGCGTCCGCCTGCTCTACTAGGCAAGGCGCAACAAACTGCGGCACTGGCGAATGCACCCACAAGCTCATCGCGGAAAAGCGCGCAGCTGCCGCCATATCGACAGCTTCGGCCGCCGGAACGTCGAGCACCGGCAGAGGCTCTAGGCACAGTTGCCGAATTGCTTCCTCTCGTTTCATGCCCGACTTTTCGTTGCCTCTTTCGCGACCCGCTGATTTCGCCGTTGAAGGCGAGCAGATCACCCCTGACTTTTATTCCGACACCTCGTTGGAGCTTGCCCCGCAGGGGCACCCGGTGCCTCAATTCGATTATTTGACACTTTCGTCAGAAAAGTCCATACCAGTATGCAGATTGAGCCCAAGCTGAGTTCGCGAAAGGTGGAACATATGGCATCCCTGGTATCCGAGGTCGATCAAGCCCACGAACAACTTGTTCGCCAGGCCACTGAAAATTCAAAGCGTTATACGTACGCCCACGATGGCTTCCAGATCTCGCCCGGGCCGCTGTTGACCGAGACGGAAATCAAGGATGCGCGTGAGCATGCGTGGAGCGTGCTGCGCGGGGTATATGAGACCGGGGTCGCTCCGCGGACGAACACGGGCGGCCCGGACGTCGAAAACCACCCGCCTTATATCGAGTCGCAGATGGCGCAGGATGCGGACAATGTCCTGCGCGAGATCATGGCGGCCTCAAAGATGGCCGAGTGGGCTGCGGAAGTGACCGGCGCGAAGCGGCTTAAGGTTTTCAACTTCATGGTCATGGCCAAATATCCCCGCTCGTCGAGCAAGACTGTTGTCGGCTGGCACCAGGATCGCCGCTATTTCGATAAGATCATCAACGGACGCAGCGTCAACGTGTGGGTCGCGCTTGACGATGTGCCCTTGGAGCTTGGGCCGCTGCGGTTCGTACCAGGATCCCACCGGTGGGATGCGATGTACGAGAACGGCTTCTTCGAGCATGATACCGACCGTCAGAAAGAAGAAATCAAAGTGCCTGAGGGTCAGGAATGGAGCGAACTCGACTCCGTTCTCCCGGCAGGCTGGGCATCGGCTCACCATACCCACACCCTGCATGGCAGCGGGATGAACAGCGGCGACAAGCCTCGCATCAGCATGCTCTTGAATTATGGGATCGACGAATTCACCATGGTTCCCGAAAGCTACTTCGCGACCCGTCACGAAGATCTGAAGGCCACCCCGATCGTCTTCCAAGCGGTCTGATCTGCGTTCTCGCGAACAGATTCAGTGATGCAAGTTGGGGTGTCCGGCAAGCCGGGCACCCCTTCAGCCAATGAAAAAATGGGAGGATGATCATGGCTTCGGTGTTGGATATGTTGCCCTCCCACGTGCCGGCGTCGGCGGTATTCGATTTCGACATCGAGCATGATCCGATGCTGAAGGGTGATCCTCACAGGGGGCTCACTCGTCTTCAGGACAAGACTCCCGAGCTATTCTATAGCCCGCGGCATGGCGGCAACTGGATCGCACGCGGCTATGAGCTCCTGCATGAGGTGATGCAGGATGCCGAGCGTTTCTTCAGCGGCGGCTTCGAACATCAGCTCCTGCCGATTCATGCCAATCCGCCAGAGCATGCATACTACCGCAAGGTGCTGCTCACGGCCTTTTCTCCGAAGGTTGTCGGTGGACTGCTGCCGATGATCGACAGTCTTGCCGGCGAACTCATCGACGCGGTCAAGAACGATGGCCGATGCGAAGTCGTCTCAACCTTGGCCGAACCGCTGCCGGTCACTGTCTTCATGCGCATGCTGGGCATTCCGCTGGAGCTTATGGCGCCCGTGCGCAAACTGGTCGTGGATGCGCTGCGGACAAGCGACCCCCTCCACCGTGGTGAGTTGTTTAAAGAACAACTCAAGCTGTTCGACCCGATTATCGAGCAGCACTTGCAAAGGCCGCGGGGCGACATGCTGGACATCGTCGTTGGCGCACAGATCGATGGCCGAACTCCCAGCTTCGAAGAGTTGCGCGGCTACCTGCTTCTGCTTGCGAATGCCGGCCTCGACACGGTGGTGAACGCGATGACGTTCTCGATCCAGCGCCTGGCCGAAGATGTCGCACTGCAGCGCCGGCTTCGCGCCGATCTAAGCCTGGTGCCGGCGGCTATCGAGGAGTTCCTTCGGTTATACACACCGTCGACCATCACGCGTTACGCGGTACGCGATACGGAACTGCGCGGCCAGAAGATCGCTAAGGGTGAGCGGATCATCTTATTGCTGCCGGCCGGCAATCTCGACAGTTCGATCTATGAAAATCCATTCGAGTTCGATCTCGACCGCCAGACTCCGGCTTTGACCTTCGGCACCGGCATTCACCGTTGCCTTGGCTCGCACTTGGCGCGGGTAGAGATGCGCGTACTTATTACCGAATGGCTCGCTCGCGTTCCCGAATTTCGGATTGATGACACGCAGCCTTCGAAGAGTTACGCGGGCATGGTGTACGGGATAGACTGTCTCCACTTGCTGTGGGATGCGCCCACAACGCAGACCGGCTAGCTTTGTCCGCATCCGTTGGCCTTGAAGAGGTCAGGATCTCGCTCCCGCAGAACCAAATGGTGGATCGCGGCGAATCTCGAGGTTGTCCATATTAGGGGCGTTCCTGATGATATGGACGGTTGAGCGCTCGGCATGAGCTCTGGCCGACTTAGTCGACTTCAAGCGGACCGATAGATTGGCGAGCCGAGGAAGCCGCTTCTTCCGCTGTCCGCAGCTTCGCGCATCGATCGATGGCTGGCCGACCCCTTCCAGCCTGCGCGTGCACCGGGTGAACATCCCGTCCCGATCGTGCTGAGACACGGTTGGCCTGGATCGATAAGCGATTTCCAGGCGGTAACACCGACGCTTGGTGGAGGCTGGATCGGCTGTCGTAGCCTCTAGCGTCAGGACTCATTGCTCACGACCCGTAGCAGCCGTTTGCGGCGATAGAGATTGCGGACATGAAGATGCTGTCGCATCGGCCGTAGCGGGTTGCAACGCGCCGCCAGTCTTTGATGCGGCCGAAGCCGTTCTCTATTCTGTGGGCGCTGCTTGTACAGCTGAGCGTTGGAGGGGTGCTGGACCTTGCGGTTCGCGCGTGGCGAAATGCCCTGGACGGTCAGGGCTTCGCGGAACCAGTCGCTGTCATCACCCCAGCCGCTGTCATAATACCTTTCGGCGAGCGGTTCTCTTGCCTTGGAAGGCCGGCAAACAGCAGACGAGCACCTTGTGATCGCTCAGTTGGCCTTCGCTCAAGAACATCATGATCGGTCGCCCCTGGCCGTCGCAGACGGGGTGGAGCTTCGAGTTCAGCTCTTGGAACATGACCGCAGGAGAATGACCGAGGCTGAGCTGGCCGAATCCAAGGCCGCGAACGAAGTCGTGCACAAGGCGATGTCGTTGCGCCTCCGCAACATGCTGATGCCGAAGTACAATCCGCGTTACGTGCCAGAGCCGGACAAGGATCGGGCTTATATTGCCAAGTCCGAGCCGCTGGCCGTCTGACCTCGGAGAGTAGCGTCCCCTGCTGCGACCCGAAGTCGGAGCAGGGGAGCGACTTACTTCTGAAGAATCGTGATCGCGCAGTTGCCGCCGGCGCCCAGCACGTGGCCCAGCGCGGTCTTGGCGCCTTCCACCTGCCGCGGACCGCATGTTCCGCGCAGTTGCGCCACCAATTCCACGACTTGGCCGAGGTGCGACGCGCCGACCGGCTCACCCTTGCTAATGAGGCCGCCGCTCATGTTGACAGGCGTGGCTCCGCCGATGCTGGTATGGCCTTCCTCTACCAAGCGGCCCCCTTCACCGACCGGGCATAGTCCGAGTTCTTCGTAGATCTCGATCTCGCAGAACGCGTCGGTATCCTGGACCTCGAAGCAGTCGATCTCCGACGCGTCGAAGCCTGCAGCCTCAAAGGCGCGTGCGGCGGTCACCTCGGTTGGTCCCAGGTTATCCATCGTCGCGCTCATGGTCTCGGCGGGGCAGCGGAAGTCGGACGAATAGCGCGAGATGGTGTGTGCGGCCGCAGCGATGCGAATGGCACTAGCGCCAAGTTCGTGCACCTTACGCTCCGACGCCAGCACCACTGCCGCCGCACCGTCATTGGGCGCGCAGATTTCCAGCAAGCGGATCGGATCGCAGACCAGAGGCGAATTCAGGATCTGCTCCATCGAGAACTCCTTCTGATACATCGCCATCGGATTGTGGACGCTGTTCAGGTGGTTCTTGTGGGCGACCATCGCGATCTGCTCGTGCGTGGTTCCATATTCGTGCATGTGTCGCATGGCGCGCATCGACCAATATGCCGGGTTCATCGACATGCCGAGTTCGATCTGCCAGGGGCTATAGATCATGGACGGGTCCATGAAGCCGCGAGGCATTTTTTCGGTGCCGGCAACCAGAACCAGATCGGCTTCGCCCGCGCGGATGGCCATCATACCCTGGAGCAGGGCGGCACCACCGCTGGCGCAGGCTGCCTCAATGTCAATTACCGAGATGTCGGTGGCGCCCAAGCAGCGCAGGATGCGCGCACCCGACGTGGCCGGCAGATACATCCGCGCCATGTAGGCCGCCTGCACATCGCGCCACTCCACGCCAGCGTCGGCAAGGGCTGCTGCTGCGGCTTCCGAGCCGATTTGCTGGTAAGACTTATCGAAGCGACCGAAGGGGTGATAGCCGCTGCCGATGATGTAAACGTCGCTCACAATTATTCTCCCGTCGCAGCGTAGGCGAACGCGACCACTTCGGCGCCGTTGTCGTCTGTGCGCAAGACGTACGGCTTCAGTTGAAGCGGCATGCCGATGCGCAAGCTGTCGATGTCGGGCAGCAAAGGCGCCATGACCCGGATCACGCCATCGACCTCTACCAGGCCAAGTCCGAATGGCTTGAATTCGGCGGGGCCGCGATAGTTGCCCGGAGGGCGATGCCTCACCACGGTGTAGGTATAGAGCGTACCTCGGTCGCCCAGCGCCTTGAGCGACAGGTCTTCGGACCCACAATTCGGGCAAGCCTCAAATGTGCCAAGACCCATTTCGCCGCAAGTGTCACATTTGCTACCGCATAGGTGCACTTCGGCAAGATCGTCGAGCGGGCCGGCGAAGAGCCCGTCCTTAATCGCAATCCGTTTCGTATCCGTGGACATAGAGTTTATCCGATCTGACGCTGGAAGGGTTGCGGGCGAGAGCAGGTTCCGACCCGGTTATTTGTTGCCGAAAACGGGCGCACGCTTTTCGATGAAGGACTGCCGCTTCTCGGCGGCGTCCTGGGTCGAGCGGGCCATGAACACCGCACGCGATTCCATCTCGATGCCGGCTTCCAGGCTCCCGGCCGATTGGTTCAGCCACATGGACTGCTTGGTCAGCCATACGCCGAGCGGCACATTGACCAGAATGTTGCGCGCCACTTCGAGCGCCGCTTCCATAAGCTGATCGTCGGGAACCGTGCGCAGGACCAGCCCAATCCGCTCGGCCTCGTCGGCGAGAACAGGACGCGCCGTCAGCAGGATTTCCGCCGCGCGCTGCGTCCCTACCGCGCGGGGCAGCAGATAGCTCATGCCCAGCTCGTGGCCGGTACCGACGTTGTGGATCGAATTGACGAATTTGGCCGAGCGGCCAGCGATACACATGTCAGCGGCCAGGGCGAGCGAGAAGCCGATGCCGGCCGCGGCCCCGTTGACCGCGGCGATGACCGGTTGCGGCAGCTGCCGCATCAGCAGCGGAATCGACGCCATCTCGCTCATGTGGTGGCGCGACCGATACGTCGGCCCGAGATCGGGATCATCGACCCACTTGGCGATGCCGGAGCTTCTGAGGTCGTGCCCGGCGCAGAAGCCGCGACCGCTGCCGGTCAGGATCACGACACGCGCCTTCGAATCGTGTTTCAGATCACGCAATATGTCGATCAACTCGGCATAAGTGTCGATCGTGAAAGCATTGAGTTGGTCCGGGCGGTTGAGTGTCAGCCGCCGGACGCCGGGCAACACTTCATCGACGATGATATCGGTCATGGCCGTTCCTTAGGATTCCCACCATTTAGCCTTGGCGAAGCTGTCGCCGAAGGGCTCGTCCCGATTACGCAGCGCCTGTTTCAGTCCCGCCGTTGCCATATCGTGTCGAAACTGGCTGCGCCGGGGACCCCTGCCGAGGTGAGCGATCGCATCCTGGCCGGCCGCATATCGCTGCAGGCTGCGCGCACCCTGCAGTTCCAGAGCCATGTTGACCACGCGCTTGTGGGTCGCAAGGATTTCGGGATCGACCAGGGCAACGCGGCGAGCCAGTGTCTCAACTTCGGCATCGAGCTGATCGGCGGGAACGGCATCCAGCACCAACCCTACGCGGGCGGCATCGCGGCCGAGCAGTGTGTCGCCGGTCATCAGGATGCGCTTCGTCCACTGCGGACCGAGGTGATAGACCCACATGTGCGAAGGCGGCGTGCCATTGGCGCGAGCGGCGGGAAAGCCGATCTTGGCATCATCGGCAGCGATGATCATGTCGCAGAAGAACACCAAGTCGGTGCCGCCTGCCAGGCAATTTCCCTGAACTTTGGCGATGACTGGCTTGTGCAGGTCGAAGATGGTCATCATGTGGCGCTGGGTCGCCTCCAGATGCCAGCTGTCGTCATCTACCGTGCCAAACCGCGTGCGATAGCTGACTTCCTCCGCTGGCTCGGCGTTCTGGTCCGTCTTGACGTCGTTGTAGGTCGTCACAAGATCGAAGCCGGCGCAGAAGTCCTTTCCGGCGGCTTGCAGCACCACCACGTTGACGTCCGCCCGATCATCGGCCTCCATCAAGGCGGCCTCCAGCTCGACCAGCATCTTGCGGTTCAGCGCGTTACGCTTTTCGGGCCGGTTGAGAGTAAGATAAGCGACTGAAGCATCGACTTTGAAGTCGATGAATTCGGCTGCCTTCAGCCATTTGCTCATGTTGACGCCCTCCATGGGGTGATCTGGTCTGATCGGCCGCGTGATGCCGGCCAGGACTCCTGGCTCAGTCAGCCTTGGGGCTTGCCAGGTGCTTGTCGAAGAAGTTGATCATGGTGGCGAACAGTTCCGCCGACTGCGGGAGCCGGAAGTCATGGGAGAACGCGTGAGCCACCCCTTCCCACACATGCAACTGCGTAGGCACACCCAGCTTTGCTAACTTCGAATGCGTGTGCACCACGGAACTCAGTGCAAAGTCACGGCTACCCGAAATGAGCAGGGTCGGGGGAAAGGCTTTCAGGGCCTCATCCGAATTGATCGGGAACACGGCCGGATCCTGCCCATCAGCGCCGAGGAAGTAGAGGTGCTCTTCCCAGGCGGGCATGGTCCTGCCCGAAATCGCTGGGGCCCAATGCGAAGAGTCGCCTTCGCCCCAATAGCTTGCGGCGCCGAATAGCAGGGCCACGGCGGCGGGCAGCGGCTGCCCGGCCTGCTGCATGCGATAAAGCGCCTGGGTCGCCAGCAGCGCGCCGGCGGAGTAGCCGAACAGGCCGATCGATTCAGCGCCGTAGGTGTTGGCGAGCGCAGTCAGCACTCCTGCGACATCTTCCGCGGCGGCGGGGTGCTTATGCTCTGGCGCCAATCGATAGTCGACGCTCGCCACTTTGCACTTCGCCAGACCGGCGACCGGTACCGATTCCAGCTGTCCGCACAAACGCGCGCCGAAGGTGATGCCGCCCGCGTGAAGGTTGACGAGCACCCGCCCCTTCCACGCTGGATCGACTCCGGCAGTGGGTGAGATGATCTCGATCGGTACGCCGGCAAGCTCGAAAGCCTCGATCTTCACGTCAAATGTCTGGCGCTGCTTTGCCAGAATGCGCGGGTAGAAGTGATTGTCGATCCACTCACGATACGCAAAGACGGAGTCGGCATCGGAATCGATGTAAGGCGGGGGCGGGGGCACGGCCGGAGCCGACTTGGCGGGCGCGCCGTCTTTGCTGGGTTCCTTCGAGACGGTCGGCGCCGGAGTCGCGGCCTTCGGCTGATGGAGGAGAGAGCTCACCCTCGGCATGGCGAAAGAGGGAACCTGGATATCGTTCTGCGCCACCTGTCGAACCTCTTCTTCCCGTTTACCCGTTCTCGAATCCATAGGGCCGCCTCGCCCATGAAGCGAGCGTGACGTAGCATGTCCGCGTGGCAAGTCTTGGCCGCAAGCTGCATTGGTCATACCCGGATCAATGGCTATATCGCCCGCAGCGGCTAAGTTCGCCTTAGCAATCTTCCGAAATTCGCTTGTCTCTGTCCTCAGAATCGACATACTTGTCAAGTAAGGACTGGAAAGCGTCCTGGCGGAGAGCGAGCTTGTCAGATCAGACCGATATTCGGCGGCTTCACGGAAGCTGGGCGCTTGTAAGCTGGGAGCGCTTTCGTGGCGGAGAATTTCTGGAGCATCCTCTGGGGCCTGGCCCCGTCGGACTGATCACCTACGACCCGATCGGTTGCATGCAGGTGCAGATGATTGCACGCGGGCGCGGCCTCTCATCGTACCGCAATCCGCGTGACGCGGCGAACGCCGCGTTGAGGGGGCAGGCGTTGCCGGCTGAGTTCGCGGCAGAGGCAGCGCGGGCCTATTCGACTTTCGCCGGGTACGCCGGACGCTACGAGGTGGACGAAGCCAACTCGGTGATCCGCCATCACGTCTGGAGCGGCATCGATCCGCGCATGGTTGATGGGGTGCAGGAACGCCTGTACAAGATCGTCGACGACGACACGCTCATTCTCGAGATTAGACCATACATGGTCGACGGGGTCGAACATGGCGACACCTTGGTATGGCGTCGCATCAAGTCCATGTCTCGACCGCATCTCCATGCAGATGAACAAGTCTTGGGAAAGGATTAGCCATGATGCCGGTTACTCAAGCCGAGTACGATCTCGTCGTCCGCGGCGGCACGGTGTTCGACGGCAGTGGTGGCAAGCCATTCATCGCGGACATCGCGGTGCGGGCTGGGCGTATCGAGGCCGTGGGGGTGGTGCCAGGCCGCGGCCACGAAGAGATCGATGCGTCGGGGCAGATCGTCACGCCCGGCTTTGTCGACATCCACACTCATTATGACGGGCAGGCGACCTGGGACAGCCGCATGCAGCCGTCCTCATGGCATGGGGTTACAACCGTCGTCATGGGCAACTGCGGCGTTGGCTTCGCCCCTTGCAAACCGGATGACAGGGATACGCTGATCCGGCTCATGGAAGGGGTGGAAGACATTCCCCAGCCGGTCATGGCTGAGGGATTGCCTTGGAACTGGGAGACCTTCCCTGAATACCTGGATGCCATCGAAGCCCGCGCCTTCGACGTCGACATCTGCACCATGCTCCCGCACGCCGCATTGCGGGTGTACGTCATGGGGCAGCGTGGTTTTCATCGCGAGCCGGCGCAGACCGATGATATCGTTCGCATGCGAGAGATTGCGCGTGAAGCGATTGAAGCCGGCGCTTTCGGTTTTTCCACCTCGCGAGCCCATACCCACAAGACGCTGGCCAACGAGCCGACCCCGTCATTCAATGCCGCGACCAACGAACTGGTCGGCATTGCCATGGGCCTTGCGGATGCCGGCAATGGCGTGTTGCAAGTGGTCGGCAACGCGGAATCCGAAGAGTTCATTGAAATGACGCGGGCGTCGGGCCGTCCGATGTCCCACTTGCTTGCCCAGACGCATGGCGATCCGGAAAGCTGGCGTGACGGGCTCAAGAAGCTGGAAGCGCTCAACGCCGATGGGCTGGTCGTGCGCGCTCAAGTCGGCGGGCGCCCGGTCGGCGTGCTCATGGGGCTCGACCTCACGATGCACCCCTTCGTGCTGCATTCTTCCTATAAGGGCATCGCCGGCCTTCCGCTTGCCGATCGGATCAAGGTACTCTCCGATCCCGAATTTCAAGCTAAGCTATTTGCCGAGGAGCCGGGCACGGGAGTTGTATTCGATCGGGCGCTGCTGACGCGCTTCGATGAAATGTTCCTGCTGGAGGGTGAGCCCGACTACGAACAGCCAACGGAGAACTCGGTGGCGGCAATCGCGTCCCGCCGCGGTGTTACGCCTCAATCCGTAGTGCTGGAACATCTGCTCGGCAACGGCGGTAGCAACTTGCTGCTCACTCCCATGGCCAATTACTGCCAGCATAGCCTGGAACCGGCCCGGGAGATGCTGACGCATCCATTGACCTTGTCGGGCCTGTCGGATGGCGGAGCCCACATGGGCACGATCTGTGACGGCAGCCTGCCGACGTACATGCTCAGCTATTGGACTCGCGATCGTACGCGCGGCCCGAAGCTTGGCTTGGCCGAAGTCGTGAAGATGCAAACGGCTGATACCGCCGCCTGGATGGGCCTCGACGATCGCGGCAGGATCGCCCCGGGCTTGCGCGCCGACCTTAACGTGATCGATTACGACAAGCTCAGGCTTCACGCGCCCGAGCTGCGTTTCGATCTGCCTGCAGGCGGGCGGCGTCTGGTCCAGCGCGCCGACGGTTACACGGCAACCGTCATCAACGGAGCCATCACTTATCGCAATGGCGAGGCCACCGGCGTGCTGCCGGGCAGGCTCGTTCGCAGCCGCGCCATGGCGGCCTAACGCGCCGACCTAGCATCGTTGTCCTGGCAGGCATGCGCCTCGGCTAGGACGGCGGAGGATGAATGTTCAAGGAGACGAAATGTCGGTCGAAGTTGAGATCCGCGATGCGGTGGCTGTGGTAACTCTGGCCCGGCCGGAGAAGAAGAACGCCATCACAATGGATATGCGTCGCGAGCTCTGGGAGGTGTTCGAAGGCTTCCGCGAAAACGAGGAAGTTCGCGCCGTGGTGCTCACTGGCGCCGGCGGCGATTTCTGCTCGGGCATGGACGTGGGTGAATTCGGCAGCCGCAGCGTGCGGGCGACGCTGGACCGGATGCAGCGGCTCCATCGGATCAGCCGCGCGATCTACACGCTCAAGAAGCCGACCATCGCAGCGGTCTCCGGCGTGTGCATGGGCGTGGGCTGGAGCTATGCGCTGTCGTGCGACATGGTCGTCGCCAGTCCGACGGCGCGGTTCGCGCAAGTGTTCAACAAGACCGCGCTCGCTCCAGACGGCGGCGCCGCGTGGCTGCTGGCGCGCAATGTCGGCTTGATGCGCGCGAAAGAGATCACGTACTCCGGGCGGTTCATCGGTGCAAAGGAAGCGCTCGATCTGAACCTTATTCTAGAAATAACGGGTGACATGCCTGTTCTGGATCGTGCGCTTGAAATGGCGCGTACCTTCGCGCAAGGGCCCGGTCTGGCGATCGAGATGGCCAAGCGTCAGTATGAACTGTCAGCCAGTACCGACTTCTGCAGCTTCCTGGAGAACGAGGCATCCATGCAACCGCTGCTGATGCGCACGGAGGACTACCAGGAAGGCGTGAGCGCCTTTGGTGAACGCCGGCCGGCTCAGTTCAAGGGCACTTGATCTCGGGCGACTTAGTCATTTGATAGTAAAGTCAAATATCATTGGGGCAGCGCTCGACATGGGTCGATCTCGACGCTGGCAGCGGCAGGAAGCAGGTGAAGCGTGGCTCTGATCTACGACGAGGCGCAGCGGCAAATTGCCGATGAGTGCGAACGCATCTTGAAAGATGCGTATTCTGCGCCCGCCCTCAAGGCATTGCTTGAGCGGTTGGGGTGTTATGACGAGAGTTTCTGGCAGCTTTGCGTCGATCAGGGCTGGACTGCCATTGCCGTTCCGGAGGAGTTCGGCGGCTTGGGACTGGGGCTGTCGGAGCAGGGCATCGTCTCTCAGGCGTGCGGCAAGGTGGTGGGCGGTGCGCCGTTCCTGGCCAGCGGTTATGCCGTCGTCGAAGCGATCTCGCGTTTTGGTGATCCGGCGCTGAAGGATCGCTGGCTTCCGGCGCTGGCGCGAGGCGAGACGAAGGGCGTTGTCGCGGTGGGCGAGGGCCGTGCCATCTTGCCGCAAGCCCCCTGCGTGCGATTCGAGGAGGGGAGATTGACTGGCACCAAGAGCGCGGTGACCGGCGGCGCGTTCGGCGACGTCGCGCTGGTGCTCGCGGCCGGGACCGATGGTCCTGTGCTGGTTCTGGCGGATTTGTCGGGGCCGGAGACAAGCCGCGAGATCCTGCCCACTTTCGATAACAGCCGGGTGACCGCTGATCTTGTGTTCTCCGGGACGCCGGCGCAGCGCTTGGCTACCGATGGCCTCGGGGCTGCTCGCACCATCCTGCAGTTGCTGGCCGTGGTCACGGCGCATGAGCAGGTGGGAGGCGCCGAAGAGGTGTTTTCCTGGGCGCGCACATATGCGTTGGAACGTATCGCCTTTGGCCAACCACTGGCCGCGTTCCAGTCCATAAAGCATCGACTGGCGGAAAACTACATCACGATCGAACTGGCTCGAGGCAACGCCCAGTTCGCCGCTCACAACGTCGACGACCCGCGCTTCGCGCAATTTGCGGCGGCTGCGCGCATTTCCGCTATCGAAGCATATGACACCACCTCGCGAGACGCCATGCAAGTCTACGGCGGATTTGGCGCGACGTGGGAAGCGGACCTGCACCTTCATCAACGCCGGGCGCGCACCCTCGCCGTGGAGTGCGGCAATAGCCTCTTCTGGGAAGACGAACTCGTCGAGGAATTGCGCCATGCAAACTGAGACTGCAATCCAAGATTATCGCACCACCGCCCGCAAGTGGCTGGAGAGCCATGCAGCCACTTACGGCGCCGCGGCCCGTCGCGGCCTAGATGACAAGGCGGATCTGGCCTTGGGCCGCGCGTGGATGGCACTGAAGCATGATGCGGGGTACTCCGGCATCAACTGGCCGCGTGAGCATGGCGGGCAGGGTCTGGGCGCTGTCGAGAAGCTGGCGTTTGAAGAAGAGGAGATGAAGTTCGGCTTTCCGACGGAATATTTCTCCGTCAGCTTGGGAATGCCCGTGCCGATCATTCTGCGCTATTTCTCAGGAGAGTGGGTGCTTGAGCGGGCAAGGGCGGCCTTGCGCGGCGAGGAGATATGGTGCCAGTTGTTCTCTGAGCCGTCCGGCGGATCGGATCTCGCGGGCCTCAGAACGCGCGCTATTCGTGAAGAAGCAACCGAAGACTGGCGCCTTCATGGGCAAAAGCTGTGGACCAGCTACGCCCAATACGCCGACTACGGCATCATTGTCGCACGGCACGATCCCACGGTGCCCAAGCATAAGGGGCTGACTTATTTTTGGGTCGACATGCGTGCGCCCGGCACTACCGTTCGTCCAATCAAGCTGGCCGATGGTTCTGACCATGTGAACGAAGTGTTCTTCGACAACGTGCTGGTGCCGGACTCGCAAAGGCTGGGTGCGGTAGGTGACGGCTTCAAGGTGGCGTTGGAAACGCTCGTTATCGAACGTCATCATGCCTCTGATCCCGCCGGGTTCGGACCGCCTCTCGATCTGTTCGTGCGTGAGGCTGCCGAAGCGGACGCCGATGGTTCGTCGCTGCTCGACGATGGCCGGGTGAGGGAGCGTATCGCCCGCAATTACGCGCTTCAAAACGGTCTTCGCGCGATCCAGGCCCGCACACAACTGTTGTTGGCGCTCGGCGTGGAGCCCGGCCCCGAGGGAGCCATCAACAAGCTCGTCGCGGCGCGCGCGCGGCAGCGTCTCTCCGAATTCGTGCTTGATGCCAGGGGACCTGCCGGGGTGAACTGGCAGTCGGGTTCACGCTCGGCTGACTGGGTGCGCAGCTGGATCGCGGTTCCTACGGCGCGTCAGGCCGGCGGCTCTGACGAGATGCTCCTTAACACCATTGCAGAACGAATCCTTGGCCTTCCGCAGGATCACAGACCGGACAAGGGCGTTCCATTCAACCAAATCCCCAGGTAGGTAGCCGAAAGCGGCACGACAGGCCGCGCTCGATGCCAGACTTCTCGCAGGCTTTAATTATCATGACCGATGCTTTTATTTGCGATGCCGCCCGCACTCCCATCGGCCGTTACGGCGGTATCCTGAGCGGTGTTCGCGCCGATGATTTGGGTGCCATTCCGATCCGCGCCTTGATGCAGCGCAATCCTTCGCTCGATCCCGGCGCGATCGATGAGGTATTTTATGGGTGTGCGAACCAGTCCGGCGAGGATAACCGCAACGTCGCGCGCATGAGCCTGCTGCTTGCCGGCGTGCCGTGCGAGGTGCCGGGGGTCACGTTGAACCGGTTGTGCGCTTCGGGATTGGAGGCAGTCGGCTCCGCCGCGCGTGCCATTCGCACCGGGGAAATGGAACTGGCGATTGCTGGTGGCGTCGAAAGCATGACGCGAGCGCCGTTCGTCATGGGCAAGAGCGCCAGCGCGTTCGGCCGCGATCAGAAGATCGAAGACACGACGATGGGCTGGCGCTTCGTCAATCCGGCACTCGATGCGCTCTACGGTACGGAGACGATGCCGCGGACGGGCGAGAACGTCGCCGCCGAACACGGAATCGACCGAGACAGCCAGGACGCCTTTGCATTGCGCAGCCAGGAGCGCTGCGCCCATGCGCAGCAATCGGGTTTTATGGCCGCCGAGATCACGCCTGTTACTGTTCCCGGCCGTAAGCGCGGCGAGACGACTACGGTGGACACGGACGAACATCCGCGAGCCGACACCAGCATCGAGGCGCTGGCCAAGCTGCGGCCGCTCTTTGCCGACGGAACGGTCACCGCAGGCAATTCCTCGGGCATCAACGACGGCGCAGCAGCGCTAATCGTGGCCAGCGAAGCGGCGGCTCGTCGTCATGACCTTACGCCGCGAGCGCGTATCCTTGGCATGGCTTCCGCGGGTGTCGAGCCGCGGGTGATGGGCATCGGCCCGGTTCCGGCTTGTGAGAAGCTGATGGCTCGGCTTGGGCTGAGCATCGGCGATTTCGATGCTATCGAGCTGAACGAGGCCTTCGCCAGCCAGTCACTTGCCGT
>Ga0070667_100000340_pt1 | contig 52205 bp, 45 predicted proteins | sample KBSS33metaG_FD_64659 | JGI IMG/M metagenome (GOLD analysis project Ga0070667, IMG submission 64659) | Switchgrass rhizosphere microbial communities from Kellogg Biological Station, Michigan, USA - KBS S3-3 metaG | ecosystem: Host-associated > Plants > Roots > Rhizosphere > Soil ...
TCAAGGTCGCGCGCGAGGCGCGGCCGCTGACCGACCGCACGGGGCTGATCGCGACCGCCGTCTGCGACCATCCGGAGATCGTCCCGATCCTCGAGGGCCTCGCGGGGCTCGAGTACCACATCGCGCTTTCCTCCATCAAGATCGACGCGATCGAGCCGCGCATCCTCGAGGTGCTCGCGCGCCAGGGCGAGCGGGCGCTCTCGATCGCGCCCGAAGCCGGCAACGAGCGTCTCCGCCGTCACATCAACAAGAAGGTCTCGGACGCGATGCTCCGCGAGAAGGTGCGCCTCGTGTTCGCCCACGGCTTCACGCGGCTGAAGCTCTACCTCCAGGTCGGCCTTCCGTCGGAGACGGAGGAGGACGTCCGCGACATGGTGCGCCTCGTCGAGGACCTCCACGGGATCGCGGTCGCCGAGGGCCGCCGCTTCGGCCGCGTTCCGGAGATCGTGCCTTCGCTGAACGCCTTCATCCCCAAGCCGCACACGCCTTACGAGGACGAGTCGCTCGCCGAGGACGGCGTCCTCAAGGAGAGGCTCGGGCTGCTGCAGCGGGCGTTCGAGCGGATGCCGAACGTCGTCTTCCGCGGCATGCCGCTGTCGGAGGCGGTCTGGGAGGCGTTCCTGGCCAAGGTGGACGAGTCCGGCGCGGACATCCTCGAGGAGGCCGCCGGGGGCACGCCCGTGCGGCGGCTGCTGAAGACGCACCGTGAGAGAATCGCCGCCGTCGTGCGGCCGACGGCCGTGATGCCGCCCGCGACCCAGCCCTGGAAATTCATTGCCAAGAGGTAGACGTAGGCAAGGAGGCCGCTTGAAGACTCGAATCTCGGTCGCCGCGTTACTGCTGATGGGCGGAGCGCTCTCGCTCCTCGCTCTCGACTATCCCGTCCTGACGCCCGACCCGGCCGCGTACGCCGCGCGCCGCGAGAAGTTCATGGCCCAGCTGCCGCCGAACTCCATCGCGGTCCTGCGCTCCGGCCCCGAGCGCACGCTGTCGAACGACACGGAGTACACCTATCGCCAGGACTCGGACTTCTACTACCTGACGGGGATCGACGAGAACGACGTCACGGCCGTCTTCCGCCCCAACGCCCCGGACAAGATGCGCTACGTGCTCTTCATGCCTCCTCGCGACGTCCGCCGGGAGGCCTGGCTGGGCTCGCGCGTCGGGCCGGAGGAGGCGGTCAAGGCCTACGGCGCCGACGCGGCGTTCCCGATCGCGGACTTCAACGCGAAGATGCGGATCGAGCGGGAGTACGGCCAGCCGGTCGGCGGCTACCTGAACGGCGTCGAGAAACTGTATCTGTCGGACGGCGCCGACACGGAATGGCTCGCGAAGTTCCGGGAGAGCTTCGATCCGCTCAAGCCGGGCCGGCGCGGCGGTCCGGAGACCGTGGTCGACGCGCGCGCGATCATCCACGAGATGCGCGTCATCAAGGACGCCGAGGACCTGCGCTACATCCGCCGCGCGGCGGAGATGTCGGCGGCGGCGCACCGGCGCGCCATGGCCGCGGCGGGGCCCGGAAAGTGGGAGTTCGAGGTGCAGCAGGCGCTGGACGGCTACTGCTTCGCGAACGGCGCTCGCCGCATGGCGTACCCCTCGATCGTCGGCTCCGGTCCGAACGCCTGCACGCTGCACTACAACGCGAGCAGCCGCCAGATGAAGGACGGCGAGCTCCTCCTGAACGACTCCGGAGCGGAATACGGGAACTACGCGACCGACGTGACGCGGACGTATCCGGTCAGCGGCCGCTTCTCGCCGGAGCAGAAGGCGATCTACGAGATCGTCCTGAACGCCCAGAAGGCGGCGCTCGCCCTGGTCAAGCCCGGCGCCACGCACGAGGACATCGAGCAGAAGGTCGCGCAGGTTCAGGCGGAAGGCCTCGTGAAGCTGGGACTCCTTTCGGGCGATCCGGCGGAGCTCGTCAAGACGATGGCCCAGCGCAAGCTGACGCTGCACGGCGTGTCGCACTGGGTGGGACTCGACGTCCACGACGCCGGCGCCTATTGGGCGAACGGCAAGCCCCGGGCGCTCGAGCCCGGGATGGTGTTCACGATCGAGCCCGGGATCTACATCCCCGCGAACACGCAGGGCGTGGACCCCAAGTGGTGGAACATCGGCGTGCGTATCGAGGACACGATCCTGGTGAAACCGGATGGGACCGCCGATTGCCTGTCCTGCGGCGCTCCGCGCGAGGTCGCGGACGTCGAGAAGGCGGTGCGGGCGGGATCGAAGACGGCTGCGGCCGGGGGCGGGCGCTAGGGCACTCGCGGGCCGCTAGCCCGTCAGCGCGGCGACGCCGCCCTGCACCGGCGGCTCGAGCCAATCGACCGGCTTCGGCACGAGGATGTTCACGGTCTGCGTCCCGACGCGACAGCGGATCGGAGTCTCGAGCACGCAGTCGCCGTCCACCTCGACCTCGACGGGGTAGGGCTCGAGCGAGCGGATCTCGACCTCGCGCCCCCGCACGATGCGCGAGAGGCCGTTCTCGAGGTGCTCCGAGCGCGCCTGGCGCATCTGCCGGAAGAGACGCAGCAGGTCGAGGTGGCTGCGGCGCGAGAAGAGCATGACGTCGAGCATCTCGCCGTCGAGCCGCGCCTCGGGCGCGATGATCCAGTCGCCCGCGTAGCGGCTGGCCCGGCACACGACGGCGAAGGTCGCCTGGTGCGCGACGCCGTCGATGACGACCTCGAGCCGCGGAAACTCGTACCGCAGGAACTCGGTCATGGCCGTCAGCGAGATGCCGGTGCGCCCCAGCCAGCGCTTGAGCTTGAGGTTCATGTTGCCCATCACGCGCGCGTCCAGCCCCGCGCCCGCCCACAGCAGGAACGGCCGGCCGTCGGCGTGGGCGAAGCGGACCGGAGAAGGCGCGCCGCCCTGGAGGAGCCCCTCGGCGGCGTCGAGGTCGAGGGGGATCTGCAGCTCGCGCGCGAGCACGTTCGAGGTGCCGCCGGGCAGGATCGCGAGAGGGACGTCGGAGCCCTCGAGACCGCACGCCGCCTCGGAGATCGTGCCGTCCCCGCCGCACACCGCGACGAGGTCGAGGCCCTGGGGCAGGAAGGAGCGCACGATCTCCGTGGCGTCGCCGACGCCGGTCGTCGGCGCGTTCACGAGCTCGAGTCCGTGCCGCCGCTGCCGGTCGATCAGCGCGTTCATCTGGTCGCGGCGGTTGCGCTGGCCCGCCGTCGGGTTGTAGACGAGCAGGCCGCGCCGGTGCGAGGAGCCGCGCTTGGGCTTCAAAAGAGCTCTCCCTCCCGCTGCGGGGCGGTGATGCCCAGGTGGCGGTACGCCGCCGGCGAGGCGACGCGGCCGCGCGGCGTGCGCTGCAAGAACCCCGCCTGGAGCAGGTAGGGCTCGTAGAGGTCCTCGAGCGTGCCGCGGTCCTCGCCGAGCGACGCGGCGATGGCGCCGATGCCGACGGGACCGCCGCCGAACTTCTCGATGATCGTCGAGAGGATCCGCCGGTCGAGCTCGTCGAAGCCGTGCTCGTCCACCTCGAGGCGGGCGAGCGCGCGGCGCGCCGTCTCGAGGTCGATGGCGTCCTGGCCCGCGACCTCGGCGAAGTCCCGGAGGCGCCGGAGCAGCCGGTTGGCGATCCGAGGGGTCCCGCGGCTCCGCGAGCCGATCTCGCGCGCCGCCTCCGGCCCGATGCGGATGCCGAGGATCGACGCCGAGCGGTCCACGATGCGGGCGAGCGCGGTGACGTCGTAGAAGTCCAGGCGAAGCGTGATGCCGAACCGCCCGTGCAGCGGCTGCGACAGCAGCCCGGGCCGCGTCGTCGCGCCGACGAGCGTGAACGGGGGGAGGTCGACCTTCATCGTGCGCGCCATCGGTCCCTCGCCGATCAGCACGTCGAGGCGGAAGTCCTCCATGGCCGGGTAGAGGATCTCCTCGACGGCCGGGCTGAGGCGGTGGATCTCGTCCACGAAGAGCACGTCGCGGGGCTGCAGGCTGGTCAGGATGCCGGCGAGGTCCCCCGCGCGCGAGATCATGGGGCCCGCCGTCAGGCGCAACCCGGCTCCCATCTCGCGGGCGACGATGTGGGCGAGAGTCGTCTTCCCGAGGCCCGGCGGACCGGTCAGCAGGACGTGGTCGAGCGGCTCGCCGCGGCCCTTCGCCGCGGCGAGAAACACGGAGAGGTTCTCGCGCACCTTGTTCTGCCCGATGTACTCGGTCAGAAACTGGGGGCGAAGCTTCGGCTCGACGGCCGCGTCGTCCTCGAGCGCCGTGCCGGCCATCAGGCTGCGGTCGTCCGTCACTGGGGACAGTCTATCGTCCAGGCGATCCGTCCCGAGCCCTTACCCCTTCCCGGGTCCCGCCGGATCCGGTGCGACGAATCGATACGCGGTGTGCCAGGCGGAAAGCCGCGTCTCGCGGTCGCAGGACATTCCGGCCTTCGCGAAGGCCTTCGTCAGGTCGCGCAGCTCGAGGCGGTGGGCGGCCGCGACCCGTGGGCCCTGCACCTTCTTCATGGCGGTCGCGACCCAGAGGCGGCCGCCGGGGGCGAGGCGCTTGCGCGCTCCCTCGAGCGCGGCGTGCGAGCCGACCCGGTCCTCCTGCCACAGCAGGATGAAGTCGAACCGGTCCTTGACCGAGCGGATCGCGCCGGCCGGCACCGCCTCCAGCTGGCCGTCCGGGGCATGCTCGCGCAGCATGGCCTCGAGCTCGGCCGGGGCGCCGATCAGGAGCGCGCGCGACGCGGCCGGAAGGTCGAGCCGTCCCACGATCTCGACGGCGTTGCGGAAGGGGATCACGCGGCGATTCTAGTTCCGCGCGGCGCTCGGCGTCTGCGCAGCGTTTGCGCTGCACTCGGGGTCCGCGCAGCCCTCTACGCTGCGACATACTGCGAAAGTGGCCGAGATCCTCTTCGGGACGGCGAGCTTCGCGTACGAGGGGTGGAAGGGGATCGTGTACCACGAGCGCTACCGCGAGTCGACGTTCAAGGTCGACTGCCTGCACGAGTACACGCAGTACGCGCCGTTTCGAACGGTCGAGTTCGACTTCCCGTTCTACCGTCCTCCCACGGAGAAGCAGCTGCGCCGCTACGCCGCCGCGCTCCCGCCCGGTTTCCCGGTGGTGTCCAAGGTGTGGGAGGAGCTGACGATCCCGCGATTCCCGGAGCTGCCGCCCGCGCCCGACGGAACGCCGCCACGCCACGCCGACCGGGCCAACCAGGAGAATCCTCGCTACCTGGATCCGCGGGTCTTCCGGGAGGAGGTCCTGCCGGCCTACGAGCGCGGCTTCGCGGGGCATGCCGGTCCCTTCATCCTCGAGTTCCCGACCGAGTGGAATCCGACGCCCGAGTCGCGACGCGTCTTCTGCGCGAAGCTGGACGCCTTTCTGGCGGAGGCGCCGCCGCCGCAGTCTTTCGCGGTCGAGATCCGAACGCCGGCCTACTTCGCGCCGGAATACTTCGACGTCCTGCGCCGGCGCAACGCCTCCCACGTCTTCAACTGGTGGACCCGGACGCCGCCGCTGCTCGAGCAGTGGGAGGCGGCGCAGCCGCTGCCGTCGTCCCGCGCCCTGATCCGGATCCTCGTCCCGCCCGGAATGCCGTACGCGCAGGCGGTCGAGCGCTTCCGCCCGTACGATCACATCCAGGCGCCGCGCGAGGACATGCGGCGGGATCTCGTGCGGCTGATTCGCCACGTCACCGAGGCGGGCGCGGACGCCTTCGTGCTGGTCAACAACCGCGCCGAAGGCTGCGCGCCGCTGACGATCCGCGCGCTCGCGCGCGAGCTCGGAATCCCGGCCGAGGACCGGCCGCGCCCGCCGACGACGCTCTTCGACCTCTGAGAGCGCCGCGCCGTCCGCTACTGAACGGAGACGACGACGCCGTTCTCGAAGACCACCGACTTGCCGACGCTCCGATAGACCCAGGTCTCGCGCGTCGCTCCGCTGCCGGTCGTCTCGGTCGAGGTCTCGTCGGGCGCTCCGAGGAGCTTCCGGACCTGCTCCGGCGTCATGTTCTCCGACACCGATCCGCCTTGCGGCTGGTCGGCCTCCTGCTTGGCGGCCTCGCCGGCCGCGGTCCTCGCGTCGCTCGCCCGGGCGGCGGCCCGCGCACGCTCGACCGGAGAGCCGCGCTCGGTCTCCGAGGCGGCGGGGGTCATGTGGAGCAGTCCCTGGGTCTTCACGAGGTATGCGATGACGCCCACGACAATGAGTAGGAGAAGGAGGCGTTTCATCGTGTCAGTGTGACACGATTCGGGACGGACCCCGCACGCCATGAGCTACTGCAAGATCGCTCCCGGCCACCCCTTCCACGGTCCGTACCACGACCGCGAGTACGGGTTCCCGATACGCCGCGAGTCCGCGCTGTTCGAGCGGCTGGCGCTCGAGATCAACCAGGCCGGGCTGTCGTGGCTGACCATGCTGCAGAAGCGCGAGGGCTTCCGCCGCGCCTTCGCGGGATTCGATCCCGACGCGGTCGCCCGGTTCGGGCCCCGCGAGCGCCGGAGGCTCCTCCGCGACGCGGGCATCATCCGGAACCGGCTCAAGATCGACGCGGTCATCGAGAACGCGAGGCGGATCCGGAAGCTCCGCGAGACGCACGGCTCGTTCGCGAAGTGGCTGGACGCGCACCACCCGCGCTCGCGCGAGGAGTGGCGGAGGCTCTTCAAGGACACCTTCGTCTTCACGGGCGGCGAGATCGTCGGGGCGTTCCTGGAGAGCACGGGCTATCTCCGCGGCGCGCACAAGCCGAGCTGCCCGGTGTACGCGAAGGTGGCGAAGAAGAAGCCGAGGTGGATGACACGTCGCCCTCGCGGCTCGCGCTGATGCGCTCGACCGCTGCGGGCTCCCGCGGCGCGCGCTTCGGCGATCTCGGGTACTGAGAGTTGCACGCCGTGATGGCTGAACCGTTCGCAACGCGACCAAGTTTCGCGAGTTCGGGCGAGCGAAACGACTCGCGTTGCGGGAGCCGGAGGCAGATCCCGCAGCGCAGCTACGGCGACGTCTTCAGCGGCCCGTACTCCTTGACCTGATCCTCGATGACCTTCCTGTCGCCCACGACGACGATCGTGGCCTGATCGTCCTTCAGGTACTTCCTGGCCATCTCCTGGACCTGCTCCGGCGTCGTGGCGTAGATGCGGCCCACGTAGCCGTTCAGGTAGTCCGCGGGCAGGCCGTGGAGGTCGACGAACTCGAGCTGTCCGACGATGCCGCCGCGCGAGGAGTTCTGCAGGACGAAGATCCCGGCGCGGTAGTTCTGGAACGCCTTGAGCTCCTTCTCCGACGGCGGCTCTGCCTGCAGGCGGTCGATCTCGCCCAGGATCTCGTGGATCGCGGGGCCGGTCTTGTCCGTCGTCACGTCGGCGATCTCGACCCAGTAGGCGTCGCGGTAGCGGCTGGAGAGCTGGCCGTTCGGAGAATAGGTATAGCCCTTCTGCTCCCGGATGTTCGAGGTGATGCGCGAGGAGAACGCTCCCCCGAGCAGGGTGTTCATCAGGAAGAGACGGTCCCAGTCGGGCTGGGAGGGATCAATGACGGGGACGGCGATGTTGATCGTGGACTGCGGCGCGCCGGGCCGGTCCAGCAGGTAGACGGCGCGCGTGCTCTTCGCGGCGGAGGCGGGAGGGGCCGGTGCGGCGCCGGGCTTCCAGTCGGAAAACGCCTTGCGCGCGGCGGCCTCGACCGCGGCCGCGTCGAATCGGCCCACGACGTAGAGGTGGGCTCGGGCCGCGCCGAAGTGGCTCGAGTAGAAATCCCGGACCTGGGCGATCGTGTAACCCGAGAGCATCGCCTCCGTCGGGAAGACGCGGCCGTACGGCGAGTCGCCGTACATCACGGCCCGGAGCTTCTCCTGGGCGAGCGGCTGCGGCTGGCTCTTCGAGACCGAGAGCTGCCGGGCGCGGTCGGCCTTGAGCCGACTGAGCTCGGATTCGGGCAGCTTCGGGTTGCGCGCGACGTCGGCGACGAGCGCGATCATCGGGGGACCGAACTCCGACAGCACGTCGCCGCCGATGTCGGTGCGGTTCTCGCCGACGGTGACGTCGAGCGAGCCGCCCATGCGCGCGGCCTCCTCGGCGATCTGCGCGGCGGTGCGGGTCTGCGTGCCCTCCGAGAGCATGTCGGCGGTCAGGTCCGCGAGCCAGACCTGGTCGGCCTTCTCGTCGGCGTTGCCGGTGAGGACTCCGAGCCGCACCGTCACCTTGGGCGTCGTTCCGTACGGGACGAGCGTGACCGCGAGGCCGTTGTCGAGCTTGAACGTGCGGGGCGCCGGGAGAGAGAAGTTCTTGGGCTTGGCCGGAGCGGGCGGCGTCTGCTTCTCGGCGGCGAATGCGAGCGTGGGAGAAAGCGCGACGGCCAGCGCGAACAACGTCAGCTTCTTCATGATCGGTCTCCTATTTCCCGCTCTTGGCGGGCGCGCCGGCCGGAGACTCCTTCGCGTCGCCCTTCGGGACGATGACGAGGATCGTGCGATTCTCCGGGGCGAGATAGGTCTGCGCCGTCTTCTGGATGAGCGCCGGCGTGACCTTCCGGAACTCCGCCTCGATCTGGTTGATTTTCTTCGGGTCGTCGTCGAAGAGCGCGAGCGAGGCCAGCATGTCCGCCTTGCCGAAGCCGTTGAACTGCTCCATCTTGTCGTAGAACCACGAGCGCTTCTTCACGAGCGCGCGATCGAGCGTGGCCTGGTCGACCGGCGTCGTGCGGATCTTCTCGATCTCGGCGTCGAAGACCTTGAGGATCTGCTCGTCCGATTTGTCCTTATCATGGATGAGCGAGACGTCCCACAGAACCGGGCCGTTGATGTTGAACATGTTGCCGAGCTCGTTGATCCCCCCGTTGACGTCGCCGGTGAGCCCGTTCTTCTGGACCAGCGCCTGGTAGAGGCGCGAGTCCTTGCCCTGGAGCATGATCTCGTCGATCAGGCCCATGGCGTAGTACTCCGGCGTGTTGCGCCTGGGGGCGTGGTAGCCGATCGCGAGCGCCGGGCGGGTCGCGAGCTTGTCGTCCTTGCTCGCGCGCTTCTCCTTCTCCTGCCGCGGCTCCGAGATGTCGGGCTTCGGAGGGAGCTGCGAGGCCGGCACGGGCGCGAAGTACTTGTCGATCCAGGCCCTGGCCTGCGCGGGATCGAAGTCGCCGACGACGACGAGCGCGGCGTTGTTCGGCGCGTAGAAGGTCTTGAAGAACTTCGAGACGTCCTCGAGCGTCGCGGAGTCGAGGTCCTTCAGGTCGCCGTAGAAGTTGTGGGAGTTGAACCAGTTCGTGTTGGCGTACTGCGGCATGTCGAGCCACGGGAAGCCGCCGTACGGCTGGTTGAGCACGTTGACGCGGACCTCGTTCTTGACGACCTCCTGCTGGTTCTTGAGATTCTCGCCCGTGATCGCGAGCCCCTTCATCCGGTCGGCCTCGGCCCACAGCGCCGCCTCGAGCGCGTGCGACGGCACGACCTCGAAGTAGTTCGTGAAGTCGAACCGCGTCGAGCCGTTGAGCGTCCCGCCGTTCGAGTTCACCAGCTTGATGAACTCCATCTTCCCGAGGTTCTCGGAGCCCTGGAACATCATGTGCTCGAAGAGGTGGGCGAACCCGGTGCGGTCCTTCGGCTCGATGCGGAAGCCGATGTTGTAGTAGACCGCGACGACTGCGACCGGAGCCGTCGTGTCCCGCGACAGCACGACCTTGAGACCGTTCGGAAGCTTCGAGTACTCGACGTCGACCTGGTACGCGGGGCCCGTGCTCGGACTCTCCGGCGGGGCGGTGCCCGCCGCGGCCGTCGCCGCCGCCAGCAGGAAAAGCAGAGACCCGAGGGCCGCAGGCCCCCGGCGAGAGGCGTGATTCATGTCATCCTCCTCAGCCAGACGCTGAAGTTACGGCGAACGGAGGGGAAGGTTTCCTTGTCGGAGTCGCAGACGAGCCCATCCGAATGCTTGGATTCGCGCGACTTCCGGCCGGCCTGGTGGGTCCCCGGGCCGCACGTCCAGACAATCTGGGGAAGCGTCACCCGAAGCCGCCGCCTCGTCCGCTTCCGGCGCGAGCGGCTCGAGGCGCCCGATGGCGACGAGCTCGTGCTCGATCACGTGGACCCCGGGAACGGCCGCCGCGCCGCGGTCCGCCTGATCCTCCTCCATGGGCTGGAGGGCAGCTCCTACTCGGTCTATGTTCAGGGACTCGCTCGGGAGGCCGAGCGGCGGGGATGGAGCGTGACGGCCTTCAACTTCCGCTCCTGCGCCCGGGACCCCGCCGACCACCGGCGGATGCTCCCGAACCGCCGCGCGCGGCTCTACCACTCCGGGGAGACCGAGGACCTCGACTTCCTCATCCGCACGCTCGCGCGCCGTGCGGAGGACTCCGGCGAGACGCTCCTCGCGGCCGGCACCTCGCTCGGCGGAAACGTGCTGTTGAAGTGGCTCGGCGAGCATCCGGATCAGCGGGAGATCCGCGCCGCGGCCGCGCTCTCGACGCCCTACGACCTGGCGGCGAGCGACCGGCAACTCGACTCCGCGATCGGGCGCCTCTACGTGCGCAACTTCCTGCGGACGCTGCGCGAGAAGGCTCTCTCGGCGACGCGGCGATTCCCCGAGGCGGCGGGCCGGATCGACGTGCCGCGCATGCTCGCGGCGCGGACCTTCTGGGAGTTCGACGACGCGGCCAACGCGCCGCTCCACGGCTTCGCGGGCGCCGACGATTACTACGCGCGCGCGAGCTCCATCCGCTTCCTGCCGAGGGTGACGACGCCGACGCTCTGCCTCTCGGCGCAGGACGATCCGTTCCTGCCCGCGGAGGCGCTCTCCCGCGCGCGCGAGGCCGCGGCGCCGGCGATCGAGTTCCGGGTGACGCCGCGCGGCGGCCACATCGGGTTCGTCGGCGGTCCCCCGTGGCGGCCGCGCTACTGGGCCGAGGAGTCGGCCGTTCGCTGGCTGGCGGAGCGGCTCTGAGGGGTCGCCGGAAAAGAAGAAGCCGGAAGAGACCGGGGTCTTCTTCCGGCTTCCGAGCGTCGTGAGGCGGTTAGTAGGCCTTCTTCGAGGACGAGACCTGGATCGAAGTCGCCACCGTCTTGCCATCCTGCTCCGTGGTCTGAAGATTGACCGCGGCGCCCTGGGTCAGCTCACCGGAGAGGCGAGTCGTGTCTGTCCAGAAGATCGTCACTTCCTTGCCGTCGGCGTCCTTGACGACCATGCTCTTCGCGTTGTTGTCGACGGAACTGATGGTCCCCCGAATCGACTTCATGCTGCTGCTCTGCGACGGCGCCGATTGAGACTGCGCCGACGCGATGACCGCGCCCGAGACCAGGAAGGCCGCGGCCAGCGCGAAAACCAGAACCTTTCTCATGTGACCTCCTTTTGAGAAACGAGAACGCCGTGTCCCCCCCGGAGGAGCGTTCTCGACCCACAGAAGGCCTGCAAGCGCCGTTCCAGCGGTTGCGCGACGCGGATTTCCCTTTCGGGCAGGAACGACGGCGCGCGCGTTCGCGGCGGCGGCTCAGGGGGTCGCGGCGGAGGACTTGCGTTTCGCGGCGGCGCGCCGCCGCACGGCGGAGGGCGTGAAGTGCTCCGCGGTGACGTCGGTGTGAATGACGGTCCCTCGTCTCACCGTGACGGCGTCGGGGATCTCGGCGTTCTTGCCGATCGTCGTGATGCCGTGATTCTCGACCGGCTTCTCTCCCGGGGCGAGCTTGCCGACGCGCGCCTTGCGGCCGATGCGCACCGACTTGTCGACGATCGCGCGCTCGACGCGCGCGCCGGCGTCGATCCAGGTGTCGGTCAGGATCACGGACTCGCGGATCACGGCGTCCGGTCCGACGTAGACGCCGGGCGAGAGGATGCTCTTCTCGACGCGCGCGCCGGCGGACACGATGCAGCCGTCCGTGATCATGCTGTCCTTGACGACCGCGCCGTTCAGGATCGACACGGGCGGCCGCTCCTCCGAGCGCGTGTGGATGATCCAGGCGCGGTCGTTGAGGTCGACGGGCGGAGGAGCCTTGAGAAGGTCCATCTGCGTCTGCCAGTACGCCTCGACGGTCCCGACGTCGACCCAGTAACCCTGGAAGGGGTACGCGAAGACGCGCAGGCCTCCGGTGACCATGCGCGGGATGATGTCCTTGCCGAAGTCGTGCGAGGAATGGCTGCGCTTCGCGTCCTCGGTCAGAACCTGCGACAGCATCTGGCGCCCGAAGACGTAGATGCCCATGGAGGCCAGCGTCCCGGGAGGATCCGCCGGCTTCTCCACGAACTGCAGGACGCGCTGCTGCTCGTCGGTCGCGAGGATGCCCATCCGCGTGGCCTCCTCGCGCGAGACGTTGAGCGTCGCGATCGTGACGTCCGCCTGCTTCTCGATGTGGAAGGCGATCAGCCAGCCGTAGTTCATCTTGTAGATGTGATCGCCCGACAGCACGAGGACGAGATCCGGCGAGCCGCGCTCGACGAAGGAGAGGTTCTGCGCGATCGCGTCGGCGGTTCCGCGATACCAGTCGGTCGCCGCGCGGCCCCGGAAGGGCGGGTAGATCTGGATGCCGCCCGTGAAGCTGCGGTCGAGGTCCCACGGGCGGCCCGACGCGATGTGCTCGTTCAGGGAGTGCGGGCGGTACTGGGTCAGGATCATCACGTCGGAGATCCCGGAGTTCACGCAGTTCGACAGCGTGAAGTCGATGATCCGGTACTTCCCGGCGAAGGGCACCGCGGGCTTGGCGCGCTTCTCGGTCAACACGCCGAGCCGCGAGCCCTCCCCGCCGGCGAGGATGACCGCGCGGGCTCTCATGCGCGGGCTAGTGCGCCGCTCTTGCGCGCTCGTAGAGGACGGCATAGTCCGCCGCGGACCTCGCCCAGGAGAAGTCCCGGGACATCCCGTTGCGCTGCAGCTCGGCCCATTTTGTGGGCTGAGCGTACACCCGAAGGGCGCGCTCGAGCGCGTCCCAGAGCGCCCAGGGGTGGAACTCGTCGAACATCAGGCCCGTGCCCGCCGGGTCCCCCGCGTCGACCACGGTGTCGGCGAGGCCTCCGGTCCGCCGGGCGACCGGGACGCAGCCGTAGCGCATGCCGATCATCTGCGCGAGTCCGCAGGGCTCGTAGCGCGAGGGGATGAGCAGCGCGTCGGCCCCGGCGTAGACGCGGCGGGCGTAGCGCGCGTCGAAGCGGAGGCGGACGCTCGCGCGGTGGGGGTAGCGCATCTCGAACTGCGCGAACTCGTGCTCGAGGGCGGGGTCTCCGGTCCCCAGCAGCACGAACTGCCCGCCGCGGTCGAGCCAGCGCTTCACGGCGGGCGCGGCGATGTCGAAGCCCTTCTCCTTGACGAGCCGGGAGACGACTCCGAGCAGCGGCATCCGCGCGTCCTTCTCGAGGCCCGCCTCCTCCTGGAGCGCGGCCTTGTTCGCCGCGCGGCTCGGGAGCGTCTTCGCGTCGAAGTGGCGAACCAGCTCGGGATCGGTGGACGGATTCCACGAATCGGTGTCGATCCCGTTCAGGATTCCCGACAGCCGGTCCGCGCGCAGGCGCAGCACGCCGTCGAGCCCGTGTCCGCCCTCGGCGGCCAGGATCTCGCGCGCGTACGTCGGGCTCACGGTCGAGAGCATGTCGGCGCCGACGATCCCGATTCCCATGAGCGAATCGCGATACGACTCCGGCAGCACGCCGAGCGCGTCGGTGCGACGGAGCTTGTACTCGCCGAGCGCGGGCCCCGCGCCCTGCGCGGCGTACGGCAGGTTGTGGATCGTGAAGACCGACGCGACGTCCTCGAAGTACGGGTTCTCGCGGCCCTCGGTCGCGAGCCACCACGCGGCGGCGCCCGCGTGGGAGTCGTGCGCGTGGACGACGTCGGGCTTCCAGTGCAGGGCCTCGGCGGACCAGAGCGCGGCGAGCGAGAAGAACACGAACTTGGGCCCGTCCTCCTCGATCGTGCGTCCGTAGATCCAGCGGTCCTTCGGAATCGGCGGGCCGCCGACGAGGTGAACGGGGACGTCGCCGATCGCGGTCTCCCAGATCTCCGCCTGCTGGTCGCCTCCGGCCGCGTGGACCGGGAACGCCGCGACCATCTTCGGCTGGTAGTGGAGCCAGTCGATCGAGCCGTAGGCGGGGAGGGCGACGCGCACCTCGTGTCCGAGCGCGGACAGCGCTCGCGGCAGCGATCCGACGACGTCGGCGAGGCCGCCGACCTTGGCCAGAGGCGCCGCCTCGGCCGCGATCATCAGGATGCGCATTCCTTCGATTATTCCCGAAATCCTCGGGCTTTTCGGCGGCGTGCTATTCTTGCGTCGCGTTCTTTCGCGAGTCTTCGACTTGCAACCTCCACGCCCGCGCGACTCGAGGGAGTTCATGAACCAACGGCCCAAGGACTGGTTTCGAATCGCTTTCTTCGTGCTGACGCCCCTCATCGGGATCGTCGGAACGGCGGCCTACGCGTGGACGCACGGCGTGCGCTGGTGGCAGCCGACTCTCTTCCTCGTGACCTACGCGCTCGTCGGCGTCTCCGTGACGGCCGGATATCACCGGCTCTTCGCGCACCGGAGCTACGAGTGCAATCCGATCATCCAGGCCTTCTACCTCTTCTTCGGAGCGATGGCGCTCCAGAACTCGATCCTCAACTGGGCCTCGGATCACCGCACGCACCACCGCCACGTCGACCACGATTGGGATCCGTACAACATCCAGCGCGGCGGCTGGTGGGCGCACATCCTCTGGATCTTCTACAAGAACCCGTCCAACCGGACTTTCGACGACATCCCCGATCTCCAGAAGAATCCGCTCGTGCGCTTGCAGGATCGCTTCGCGACTTCGATCGGCATCGTCGGAGGCCTCGGCCTGCCGACCCTCGTCGGCTGGGCGTTCGGCGATCCGCTGGGCGGCCTCCTGTGGGGCGGCTTCCTGCGCGTGGTCGTCATCCATCACACGACGTTCTTCGTCAACTCGATCGCGCACCTCTACGGCTCGCGGCCCTACACCGAGGCGAACTCGGCGCGCGACAACGCGTGGGTCGCCCTGGTCACCAACGGCGAGGGGTACCACAACTTCCATCACCGCTTCCCGACGGACTTCCGCAACGGGCTGCGCTGGTACCAGTGGGATCCGAGCAAGTGGTGGATCCGCGGGCTCGAGACCGTGGGACTGGCGCGACGCCTGCGGCGCACGCCGGCGCTCGTGATCGAGCGGTCCCGGCTCCAGACCGCGATGGAAAGAGCGAAGCGGCTGCCGGAGCCGTCGCCCGTCCGCGAGGCGATCCGGGTCCACCTCGACGCGTCGCACCAGGCGCTCGAGCGTGCCGCGGCCAACTGGGCCGAGTTCCAGGAGCGCCGCCGGCACGATCTCTCGGAGTATCGCGAGCACCTCGCCGTCGCGCGGCGTCAATGGCGCCAGGCGCTTCGGATGCTCGCGAGCCAGCCCGAAGAGGCGTAGCCGGTCATGAGGCCGGCGCGGACGGTGCGTCTCGCCGTCTCCGTCTCCGTCGCCGCCGCCGCCGTCGTACTCTGCTCATCCGTCCCCGCCGCGGAGCCCGAGAAGGATCCGGCGGCGCGGAACGCCGCCGAGAAAGAACAGGCGGCGCGGAACGCCGCAGAGAAGGAACAGTCGGCGCGGAACGCCGCCGAGAAAGGACTCAGCCCCTTCGCGCGTTACGAGCGCGGGGTCGCCGCGCTCGAGGCGAAGAAGCCCGAGGAGGCGAAGAAGGAGCTCGCGCTGGCGGCGGCCGCCCTGCCGGACGAGCCCGACGTCCTCTATGCGCTCGCGAAGGCGGAGGCGCTGACGGGCGGCTCCGCGGCGGCGCTGAAACACCTCTCCCGCGTGGTCGCGATGGGCTACGGCCTCGGCGCAGAGACCGATCCCGCCTTCGGCTCGCTCTCCTCGCTTCCCGGGTTCCGGGCGCTCGCGCCGGCAATCGCGCAGAACGCCGAGCCGGTCGTCCGCTCGGCGCCCGCCTTCACGGTGGGCGAGGCCGACCTCATCCCGGAGGGGATCGCGTGGGATCCCGGAATGGGGTCGCTCTTTCTCGGGAGCCTGTCGAAACACAAGATCATCGCCGTCGCGCCCGACGGCGCGGTCCGCGACTTCGTTCCTCCGGGCCGCGACGGACTTCCGCTGGTCCTCGGCCTGAAGGTCGATCGGGGCCGGAAGCCCGCGAGCCTCTGGGCGTGCACGGCGGAGGGCGATCCCGCCGAGGGCGAGAACACCTCGCGGCGATCCTTCCTCTTCCGCTTCGACCTCGAGACGGGAAGGACGGTGCAGAAGATCCCGTCCCCGGCCGGCGGCCGGCACCTCTTCAACGACCTCGCGATCGCGCGCAACGGCGACGTGTACTTCACGGACAGCGAGGAGGGGGCGTTCTATCGGCTTCCGGCCGGGACGGAGTCGCTCGAGCGGCTCGTGGCCGCGGACACGCTGGTGTACCCGAACGGCATCGCCCTGTCCGACGACGACCGGTTCCTCTACGTCGCCCACGCGGGCGGCATCCTGCTGTGGGACGTCGCGAAGCGCCGCTCGTCCCCGCTCGCGGGACCGGAGGGCGTCGCGCTCGGCGGAATCGACGGCCTCTCGTTCTGGCGAGGCGCGCTCATCGGCGTGCAGAACGGGACGAGGCCGCACCGCGTCGCGCTCTTCGCGCTCGCGCCGTCCCTCGACCGCGTCACCGGCCTCCGCGTGCTCGAGCGCGGCAATCCGCTGTTCGACATCCCGACGACCGGCGCCGTGGCCGAGAGCGGCGCCGGGAAGAACGCCGGCGACGCCTACTACTTCATGGCGAACACGCAGCTTCGCGCGCTCGGTCCGGGCGGCGTCGTGAAGGAGCCCGACCAGCGCAAGCCGGTCGTGATCCTGAAGCTCGAACTGCCGCGCTGACCGCGGCTACCGGGGCCTCTCCGCCACGAGCCCGACGCTGGCGAATCCCGCCTGCTGCAGATCCGTCAGGATCCTCTTGACGTCGCCGTAGGCGAGGCGTCGGTCCGCCCGGATGAGCATCTCGCGCCGCGGGTTCTGCTCGTGGAGCGCGCGGATCAGCTCCCGGAAGGCCGCCTCGGAGAGCGGTCCCGGATCGTCGTCCACCGAGAGCGCGGGCGGGATCCCGTAGGCGAGGATCACCTTCGAGCGGGCGGGCGGGCTCGGCCAGGGCATCGCGGTCTCGGCGCGCGGGAGCTCGACCTCGCGGTTCATCAGCGGGGTCACGACCATGAAGATGACGAGCAGGACCATGCAGACGTCGACCAGGGGAGTCACGTTGATCTCGGCAGAAATGGCGCGCATGGGAGCACTCCCTCCTGAAGAGAGAGACCCCTCGGCGGTGCCTCGAGTTCCCCGGGGGAAGGGGAGTGGAGAGGCTCCCCGGGTCCGGGGAGCGGACCGCTCAGACTCCGTGTCGGTGGTAGGTCGGCAGGACCGGCGTCTGGCCGCGCCAGGCGTTCATCTCGGGCTCGGAGCGCAGCAGGTCCTTCAGCGTGACCTTCTCGAGGACCTCGTCGACCGCGCGCTGGACCATGCGCCAGACCGAGCGGATCGAGCAGTCGGGCATATGCGTGCACGCCGTCTCGAAGCCGGAGTGCCCGTCGCAGAACGCGGGCTCGAAGAGGCGGCCGCCGAGCGCCGCGAGGACGGAGCCCAGGAGAATCTGGTCCGCGGGCCGCGACAGCTGGTAGCCGCCGGCCTGCCCGCGCGTCGAATTCACGAATCCGCCGCGCCGCAGGATCCGCATCATCTTGGCGACGTTGGGCTCCGAGATCCCCTCGGCCCGCGAGAGCTCCGCGATCGTGAGGCTCCCGCCGTCGGCCTCGCGGCCCACGCGCAGCAGACACCGCAGTCCGTATTCCTCTTGCGAGCTGAGCTTCATCTCTTACCTCGCGCTCTCGGGCGTAGGGTTTCTGTTCATCACATCATCCCGAGTTGGAGCTTGGCCGCATCCGACATCATCTGGAGGCTCCACGGAGGGTCGAACACCACCTGGACGTCGGCCTCGTCGATGCCGGGAACCGTCAGCAGCTTGCCCTTGATGTCCTCGCGCAGGACATCGCCCATGCCGCAGCCCGGCGCCGTGAGCGTGAACTTGACGTCGATCCGGTTCCCGCCCTCCGGGCGCGGAGTCAGCGCGCAGCTGTAGACGAGGCCGAGGTCCACGATGTTGACGGGAATCTCCGGGTCGTAGCACGTGCGCAGCTGGTCCCAGGCCAGCTCCTCGGTCGTCTTGCCCTCCGAAGCCGCGGCGTCGGCGACGACGACCGGCTCGCCGATCGCGTCCGCGTCCTTGCCGTCGATCCGCGCCAGGAATCCGACCGGCGTCATGACCGTATAGCTTCCGCCGAGCGACTGTGTGATGACGACGGGATCTCCGGCGCGCAGCGTGATGGGCGTGCCGCTCGGGATCTCGCGAGCCGAAACCTCGCGGGCGACGGTCGCTTCTTTACGCATCTGCATGATCAGGCACCTCCGGATTCCGCCGCCGGGCCTTCCGACTCCGTCGAGATGGTCGAGCCGTCTGCCTGGAGGGCGGCCTTCAGCGTGTGCCAGGGAAGCGTGGCGCACTTCACCCGGACCGGGAATTCCCGGACCCCCGAGAAGACCTCGAGCTTGCCGAGCGCGGGGCCGGCTGCCGCCTCGGGGTTTCCGGTGATGAGCCCGTGGAAGCGCTCGAACAAGGCGTTCGCCTCCGCGCTGGTCTTTCCCTTCAGGCTCTCGGTCATCATCGACGCCGAGGCCGTGGAGATCGCGCAGCCCGATCCCTCGAAGGCGACGTCCTTCAGCACGTCGCCCTCGACCTGGAGGTAGACCGTCTCGCGATCCCCGCAGAGCGGGTTGTATCCCTCGGCTTTGCGATTGGCCGACGGCAGAGAATGAAAGTTCCGCGGCCGCTTGCTGTGGTCGAGGATGACTTCCTGGTAGAGATCTCGGAGTTCAGACATGGATTTCCTCAGCGGAACATCCCGATGACCTTGTGGATCGCGCGGATGAGCGCGTCGACCTCGCCGCGCGTGTTGTAGAGGCCGAACGAGGCCCTCGCCGTCGCCGGCAGCTTGAAGCGATCCATCACGGGCTGGGCGCAATGATGGCCGGTGCGGATCGCGATGCCCTCGCGGTCGAGGACGGTGCCGATGTCGTGCGGGTGGACGCCGTCCAGCACGAACGACAGGACTCCGGCCTTCTCGCGGGCGGTGCCGATGACGGTGAGGCCCGGGATCCTCTGCATCGCCTCGGTCGCGTAGCGCAGCAGGCCCGCCTCGTGCGCCTCGATCGCCTCGAGGCCGACGCCCTGGACGTAGTCGAGCGCCGCGCCGAAGGCGATGCCGCCCGCGATGTTGGGGGTGCCGGCCTCGAACTTGTAGGGCAGCGCATTGTAGGTGGTCTTCTCGAACGTGACGGAGCGGATCATGTCGCCGCCGCCCTGGTAGGGAGGCATCGCCTCGAGCAGCTCGGTCCTCCCGTAGAGGACGCCAACCCCGGACGGGCCGTACATCTTGTGGCTCGAGAACGCATAGAAGTCGCAGCCCAGCGCCTGCACGTCCAACGGCATGCGCGGCGCCGCCTGGGCGCCGTCCACGAAGACCGGGACGCCGCGCGCGTGGGCGATCTCGCCGATCCGCCGGATCGGCACGATGGTGCCGAGCGCGTTGGACAGGTGGGCGACCGAGACGATGCGGGTCCTCGGCGTGATCAGGCGCTCGAGCGCGTCGAGGTCCACCTCGCCCGCGTCGTTGAGCGGCGCGACGGCGAGTGTGGCGCCCTTCTCCTCGCAGAGCATCTGCCACGGCACGATGTTGGAGTGGTGCTCGAGGCCGGTGATGAGGACCGAGTCGCCCGGTCCGACCCGCGTCCGCCCGTAGGTCTGGGCCACCAGGTTGACGGCCTCGGTCGTGCCGCGCACGAAGACGATCTCGTGCGCCGCGGCCGCGTTCAGGAACGCGCGGGCCTTCTCGCGCGAGGCGTCGTAGGCGTCGGTGGCGTGCACCGACAGCCAGTGCACGCCGCGGTGGATGTTCGCGTAGCAGCGCTCGTAGACGTCGCGCTCCGCGGCGATGACGGCCTCCGGCTTCTGGGCCGAGGCGGCGTTGTCGAGGTAGACGAGGGGCTTCCCGTAGATCTCGCGGGAGAGGATCGGGAAGTCGCGGCGGATCGCGTCGACGTCGTAGCCGGCTCGCGGCGGGGTCTCGGGAAGGGCCTTCTCGACCGTGCTGGGGCTCGGGCTCATACGCGTCCTCCCAGCCGGCGCGCGAGCTCGTCCGCGACGGCGTCCCGCACCGCGGGGACGCGGAGGCGCTCCGCGACGTCGGCCGCGAAGGCCTGCGTCAGGAGCGTCCGGGCCTGTGCCTCGCCGATCCCGCGCGAACGCAGATAGAAGAGCGCGAGCGCGTCGAGTTGGCCGGTCGTCGAGCCGTGCTTGCACTTGACGTCGTCGGCGAAGATCTCGAGGGCCGGCGTCGAGTTCACCAGGGCCTCGCGCGACAGCAGCAGGTTCTTGTTCGTCTGGATCGCGTCGCTCTTCTGCGCGTCCTGGCGGACGATGATCTTGCCGAAGAAGACGCCGCGCGACGCGCCGTCCATCACGCCCTTGTAGAGCTCGCGGCTGACGCAGTGCGGCTTCGCATGGTCGATCGTCGTGTGGTTGTCGAGGTGCTGCGTCCCCGCGCCGGCGAACAGCCCGTTGAGCGTGCACTCGGCGCCCTCGGCGTCGAGCACGACGTCGAGGTCCACGCGCGCCAGCGCGGAGCCGAGAGCGAGGTTGTGCGAGGTGAAGTGACTGGCGCGGCCCTGGCGCGCGGCCACCGTGTGGACGTGGCTCGCGGAGAGGCTCTCGCGCTGGAGCGCGTAGTGCTCCAAAACGGCTCCCTCGGCGAGCGCGATCTCGGTCACGGCGTTTCGGAAGTAGCGGCCCTCGCCGGAGAAGGTCTCGACGACGGCGGCCTGGGAGCGTTCCCCCGCGAGCACGAGCAGGCGCGGATGAGCGACTTCCGGGCGAGATGCCGCGGCGGTCCAGGCGAGCGTGATCGGCTCGGACAGGATCGCGCCGGGAGCGATCTCCAGCACCCAGGCCTCCTCGAGGGAGGCGGTGTTGAGCGCGGCGAAGGGCCGGCCGTCGAGCGTCGCGATCTTCGCCAGGTACGGCTCGACCTCCCGCTCCGGAACCTCCGCGAGCCGGCGCATCCTGGCGCCGCGGGGCGGCTCGGAGGGGACGAGCGACGCGGCGCCCGCGGGGGCCCAGGCGGTTCCCGTGATCGGCTGGATGCCCGTGTAGCGCCAGGCCTCGTCGTGGGGAGTCGGAAAACCGAGCGCCTCGAACCGCGCGAACGCGTCGCGCCGGAGTCTCGAGAGCCACTCCGGCGCGCCCGCCGTTTCGACGGGCTCGGGGAGGTAGCCGGTCCGGACGGCGATGGCTTCCATCACCGTGCCGCGCCCACGGCCGTCGGCGGCTCCTTCTCGAGCCACGCGTAGCCCTTCTCTTCGAGCTCGAGCGCGAGCTCCTTGCCGCCGGAGCGCACGATGCGCCCGTCGACGAGGACGTGGAGGAAGTCCGGGACGATGTAGTTGAGCAGCCTCTGGTAGTGCGTCACGACGATCATCGACCGCGAGGACGAGCGCAGCGAGTTGACGCCGCCGGCGACGATCCGCAGGGCGTCGATGTCGAGGCCCGAATCGGTCTCGTCGAGGATCGCGAGCTCGGGGTCGAGGAGCGCCATCTGGAAGATCTCGTTGCGCTTCTTCTCGCCGCCGGAGAAGCCCTCGTTGACCGGCCGCTTGACCAGGTCCTCGTCGATCTCGACCAGCTTCGCCTTCTCCTTGACGAGCGCGAGGAACTCCATCGCGTCGTACTCGGGCAGCCCCCGGTGCTTGCGCACCGCGTTGACGGCGGCCTTCAGGAAGTACACGTTCGAGACGCCGGGGATCTCGACGGGATACTGGAACGCGAGGAAGACGCCCTCGCGCGCCCGCGCCTCCGGCGCCATCGCGAGCAGGTCCTGGCCCTTGTAGAGGACGCGCCCCCGGGTGACCGTGTAGCCCGGACGTCCCGAGAGGACGTGCGCGAGCGTCGACTTGCCGGAACCGTTGGGCCCCATCAGCGCGTGGACTTCGCCGCGCGAGACGGTCAGGTCGACGCCGCGGAGGATCTCGTTGCCGCCGACCGAGGCGTGGAGGTCCTGGATCTCGAGAAGATTGCTCATGCGTCCTCGTTCATACCGTCATCCTGAGCGCAGCGAAGGATCCCGCGATTGATGCCGAATGGCCAAAACGATCGGGATTCTTCGTCGCTTCGCTCCTCAGAATGACGGCTTGAGTCATCGTCATCCGACGCTTCCTTCCAGCGAAACGCCCAGCAGCTTCTGCGCCTCGACCGCGAACTCCATGGGGAGCTCCTTGAAGACGACCTTGCAGAAGCCGTTGACGATCATGTTCACGGCCTCCTCCGCGGAGATGCCGCGCTGCTGGAAGTAGAAGATCTGGTCCTCGCCGATCTTGGACGTCGAGGCCTCGTGCTCCATCTGCGCCGTCGAGTTGTTCACTTCGATGTACGGGAACGTGTGCGCGCCGCAGCGGTCGCCGATGAGGAGCGAGTCGCACTGCGAGTAGTTCCGCGCGCCGTCCGCCTTGCCGAGGATCTTGACCATCCCGCGGTACGTGTTCTGGCCGTGGCCCGCCGAGATGCCCTTGGAGACGATCGTGGACTTCGTGTTCTTCCCGATGTGGATCATCTTCGTGCCCGTGTCCGCCTGCTGGTAGTTGTTCGTGACGGCTACGGAGTAGAACTCCCCGACCGAGTCGTCTCCCTGGAGGATGCAGCTCGGGTACTTCCACGTGATCGCGGAGCCGGTCTCGACCTGCGTCCACGAGATCTTCGACCGCCGGCCGCGGCAGGCGCCGCGCTTCGTGACGAAGTTGTAGATGCCGCCCTTGCCCTCCTTGTCGCCGGGGTACCAGTTCTGGACGGTCGAGTACTTGATCTCGGCGTTGTCGAGCGCGACGAGCTCGACGACCGCGGCGTGAAGCTGATTCTCGTCCCGGATGGGCGCCGTGCAGCCCTCGAGGTAGCTGACGTAGGAGCCCTCCTCCGCGACGATGAGCGTGCGCTCGAACTGTCCCGTGTTGGCGGAGTTGATCCGGAAGTACGTCGAGAGCTCCATCGGGCAGCGCACGCCCTTCGGGATGTAGCAGAACGATCCGTCCGAGAAGACCGCCGAGTTCAAAGCGGCGAAGAAGTTGTCGGTGTGCGGGACGACCGATCCCAGGTACTTGCGGACGAGGTCCGGATGGTTCTGGACCGCCTCCGAGAACGAGCAGAAGATGACGCCGACCTTCGCGAGCTGCTCGCGGAACGTGGTGGCGACCGAGACCGAGTCGAAGACCGCGTCGACGGCGACGCCCGCCAGCTTGGCGCGCTCGCGCAGGGGGATGCCCAGCTTCTCGTAGGTCTCGAGGAGCTTGGGGTCGACCTCCTCCAGCGACTTGGGCGCGTCCTTCCTGGACTGACTCTTGGGCGCGGCGTAATAGACCGCGGCCTGGTAGTCGATCGGGGGATAGTGGACGTTCTGCCAGGTCGGCTCCTTCATCGTGAGCCAGTGGCGATACGACTTCAGCCGCCACTCGAGCAGCCACTCCGGCTCCCTCTTCTTGGCGGAGATCAGCCGGATCACGTCCTCCGAGAGGCCTGGCGGGATCGTCTCGGATTCGATGTCCGTGACGAAGCCGGCCTTGTACTCCCGGTTGGTCAGCTCGAGGACGGAAGTGGGATCAGAGCTCATGCAATCTTCGGGGTGCCTCTCGGCTCGGCCCCTGACACCTCATGGCGCAGCGTATTGAATCCATACCAAATTGTCAACTTTACGTTGCGAAATAAGTCCTTTGCCTCCAGATAAATAAGAACGCCCGCCGAAGCGGGCGCCCTCAAAATACCTTTTTCTGTCAACTTTGACGATCTAACGATCCGGCGTGGGCTTCGGCGTGGGCTTGGGCCTGGGAGTCGGCCGGCCACGTTGAGGCTGAGGTTGCTCGGATTCCTTGCGCTTCTCGTTCTCCTGCGTCCGCGTCTCTTCGCGGTTGGGCTGCGCCTGAGGACGCTCCGGCTGAGCGCGCTCGGTCTGAGACTGTGCTCGCTCACGCTCCTGCTGCGCCTGCGCGCGCTCCTTCTGCTGCTGCTGGACGAGCGCCCGTTCGCGCTCCTGCTCGGCCTTGGCCCGTTCCGATTGCGATTGCGACTGCGCGCGCTCGCGCTCGGGCGTCGCCTTCGGCGGAGCCGCCTCGCGCGGCGGTTGACCCGCCTCGCGCGGCGTTGGACGACCACGGTCCCGCCAGTTCGGCGTCGGGGCGGCCTCCTGCCGCGTCCGGGCCTCCGGCTCGGCCTGGCGCGCGGGCGCCGGCGGCGCGGCCTCCCGCTGGGGAGCCGTCTGACGCTCCATCCCCGGCCGCGGAGTCGGGCGCCCCTCGATCTTGTCCCGCTCGTTTTCGAGCTGCCGTTCGCGCTCGGCCTGGGCTGCGTTGGGCGGACGCGTGGGTGCTGCGGGAGCGGCCGGCTGGGCGCCGGGCGCGCGACCGGCCTCCGCGGGAGCCGGAGCGGCCTGAGGCGCCGGCCTCGACGGCGCGGGGCGCTCGCCGATCTTGCGCGCGCTCACCGGCTCGGAGGCCACGGGCTGCTGCGCCGTGGCCGAGGCGCGCCCCCTCACGGCCGTCGCCGCGCCCGGCGCGGGCGCCGGACGAGAGCGGCCTGCGGTGGCCGTCGAGGCTCCCTGACGCGGAGTCAGGGTGACGTTTCCGCCGGCGTTGACCGCCGGGCGAACCGCGACGGCGGAGCGGGGCTGGGCCTGCGCCTGCGTCGTGAGCCGGGCCGCGGCGACCGGATCGACCGGCCGCTTGCTCTCCTGGATCACCGCGAGCTTCTGCTGGAAGCGCGGAGGCGCCGGCGGGGGCGCGACGCGCGCGACGACGGAGCGTGCGACGACGGCGGCGGGCGGCCGGACCACGTTGGTCCCCGTGCGCACCGACACGCGGGTCGAGGCGACCGTCGGAATCATCGGCATCGCCCCATGCACGACCTGCGTCGCCTCGACCTGGCGGACGACCGCCCGATCCGTGACGACGTTACGTGCGACGAGGCCGCCGGAGACGAAGGTGTTCTGGTTCACGACCGTGACGTAGGTCTTGTTGACGTAGGTCACGTTGGTGACGTTCACCTGGACCCCCGCGGGGTGAGGCGCCCACCAGGGAACGAAGGGCTCACGCGGAGCGAGCGGGAACCAGCCGACGTAGCCGGGCCCGCCGACCGTGACCGAGGCGGAGAAGCCGGGACCCGCTCCGACGAAGGCGACGAGCGCCGGCGAGTACGCGACCGCCTGGACCGCGGGCGCGACGGGGACCCAGAACCAGCGCGAGGAGTAGTTCACCCAGCGCCCGTAGTGATACGGCGCCCAGCCCCACGCCTCGCTCGAGACCCACGTCCAGCCCCAGGGGTCCTGCCAGACCCAGTGCCCCTGGCGGTACGGACCCCAGCCGGCCTCGACCTGCGTCGGCGACCAGACCATGCCGTAGTTCGGGATGTTGCTCCAGCTGCCGTACTGGTCCAGGTCCTCGGCGCCCACGATGTTGGAATTGACGTAGTGATACGACGCGCTGTTTCGGACTCGGGCGTAGCGGCCGTCGGTCCAGTGGTCCCACGCGTCGGGCTGCCCGATCGAGACGACGTCGTAGCGCGGCGAGTCGACGCCGTCGATGACCATCTCCTCGCCCGCGTTCAGGGCGATCTGTCCCCCGCCCGCGGCGACGGTCGCGTTGCCGCGCTGGACCGCGATGCGCGTGTTGCCGTCCTGATCGACGCGCACGCGGTAGTCGCCCTCGCTCTCGAAGTTCACCGCCGCATTGGGGGTGTCGACCTCCCAGACGTCGTTCTGGTCGAGCGAGCGGATCCGGAACGTGGCGACCCCGCTCTTCACCGCGAATTGCTTCGTGTCTTCCGTCAGGTTCAGCGCGGCGAGGTCCGTGTGCGCGCCGGCCCAGATGGTGTCGCCGCCGTGGACCCGGAGCTCCATCCGGCTCTGGTCGCTGGTGTAGATCCGGTCGCCGAGGGTCATCGGGACGTTGACGTCGGCCGGCTGCCAGTCGTCCGGCTCGTCGCCGCGCGCGTACGACGCGCTTCCGTCGAGGTAGGAGACTCTGGCCACCGTCTGGACGACGTCGGCCTGCTGCTCCGGCTCCTCGCCGTATTCGTTCGCGCCTTGCGCGAGCGCGACCGCCGAGATCGGCAGAGCGAGCAAGAGCCCCGCGAGCATCTGTAAGGTTCCGTTCATCTTTCGAATCATCGCGTCCTCCGTTCGTCCGGTGCTTATGCAAGGCCGGTTCCCGTTTGTCGTTGTGTCCGGCGACACCGAGGAACGCGGCCGGACCGCTGAAAAGGCCGTGTTTTTCGGGGGATCTTGAGCGGCCGTCATTCTATCGCCGTCCCGCTCCCGGGAATCGCGTCCCCTCGGGAGGTCGAGGCGCCTCCACGGCGCCGGTACACTGCGCCGATGCCGGCACGTCCGGGTGTGCGCGTCGCGAATCCTCCCGAGCGCCCGCTCGTGCTCTTCGACGGCACGTGCGGATTCTGCAAGACCTGGATCGCACGCTGGCGGGAGCGCACCGGAGACGCCGTCGACTACGCGCCGTCGCAGACCGAGGGCGCGCGCTTTCCCGAGATCCCGGACGAGGCGTATGCGCGATCGGTGCAGCTCGTCCTTCCCGACGGGATCGTCCTCTCGGGCGCCGAGTCGGTGGCGCGCCTGCTCTCGCTGCCGCGGGGGCGGGGGGCCTTCGGCTGGGACGTCCTCTACCGGCGGGTTCCCGGCGCGGCCCCGGTGGCGGAGCTCGGGTACCGGGTCATCGCGGGACACCGCTCCGCCGCGGCGGCGGCGACGCGCGTGCTCTGGGGCCGCTCGGTCCTGCGGCCGACCTACTTCGCGGCGAACGCGCTCTTCCTGCGCCTCCTCGGCCTCTGTTATCTCGCGGCGTTCGTGTCGTTCTGGGTCCAGGCGGACGGCCTGGTCGGGGAGCGCGGGATCCTGCCGGTCGGCGCCTTCCTCGACTGGGTCCGGTCCCAGACCGGCGCCGAGCGCTACTGGCTGGTTCCCACGCTCTGCTGGCTGGGTTCCGGCAACGCGGCGCTCCACGCGCTCTGCGCGGGCGGCGTCTTGGCGTCGCTCCTGCTCGTCGCCGGCCTCTTCCCGGCGTTGGCCGCGTTCCTCGCGTGGCTGCTCTACCTCTCCGTCGCGATCGCCGGACAGCTCTTCCTGGAGTTCCAGTGGGACCTCCTCCTGCTCGAGACGGGGCTGCTGGCGATCCTGCTCGCCCCGCCGCGGCGCCGCCGCGTGGGAAGCGGACTCGCGGCCCCGGCGCTCTCGCGCTTCCTGCTCGTCTGGCTGCTCTTCCGGCTGATGCTGTCGTCGGGAGTCGTCAAGCTCTCGAGCGGCGATCCGACGTGGCGCCACCTGACGGCGCTGCGGTACCACTTCGAGACGCAGTGCCTTCCGCCCTGGACCGCGTGGTACGTCCACCACGCGCCGCCGTGGTTCCTGACGTTCTCGTGCGCCGCGGTCTTCTTCATCGAGCTCGTCGTGCCCTTCTTCTTCTTCGCGCCGCGGCGGCTCAGGCGGATCGCGTGCGCGCTGACGGTCCTCCTTCAGCTCGTGATCACCGCCACCGGCAACTACGCCTTCTTCAACTGGTTGACCGTGGCGCTCGCCGTCCTGCTGGTGGACGATGAGAGTTTTCCGAGCCGGTGGCGCGCTTCGGCGATCGCCGCGGCGCCTCGCAGCCGCGGGGGAGCGTGGCCGCGCGGGATCCTCGTCCCCGCGGCCGTGTGGCTGCTCGCCGCCTCCGCCGTTCCGTTCCTCGCGACGCTCGGCGCCGGCCCGTCGATCCCGTCGCCGCTCGTCGCCGTCTACCGCGCCGGGGCTCCGCTGCGGAGCGCCAACGGCTACGGGCTCTTCGCCGTGATGACGACGACGCGCCCCGAGATCCTGATCGAAGGCAGCGACGACGGCACGAGCTGGCGCGGCTACGAGTTCCGGTGGAAGCCCGGGGATCCGGCGAGGCGGCCGGCGTTCGTCGCGCCGCACCAGCCGCGGCTCGACTGGCAGATGTGGTTCGCCGCCCTCGGCAGCTACGAGGAGAACCCGTGGCTGATCCAGTTCCTCCAGAGGCTGCTCGAGGGATCTCCCGACGTCAGCCGGTTGCTCGCGCGGGATCCGTTCGCCACGAGGCCACCGCGCTACGTGCGCGCGGTGGTGTACGACTACCGCTTCACCAGCCCCGCCGAGCGCGCCGCCACCGGCGCCTGGTGGCGGCGGGAGCTCAAGGGACTCTACTGTCCGGTGCTGCGCGGGGCCGAAGCGGCGCCGGCCCCGGATGAGAACGAGGGGACGCGACCTTCGCCTCGGTGACCGGCGCCGCCGCTTCGATTCCGAACTCGGACAGATCTATTGCCGCTCGACCTCCTCCGTCTCGTGATCGTGCTTGGGAAGGATCACGACGACGCCCATCATCGGCGTGCCGAAATCGCAGTGATCGGTGCCGGCCGGGTCGCAGAGCGTCGGATCCTTGTCGGTCTGGATCCCGCCGTCCGGTCCCGGCGCGAACGGCTGGTGGTACTCGTCGTTGGGCGTGGAGTGGAAACGGCAGTAGTAATTCCACATCCCCGAGTCGTGAAAGGTGATCGAGAAGACGCCCGGCTGGCCGCCGTTGTTGACCGTGCCCGGGACGATGACGTTGATGTTCTTGGGGTTCGCCGTGTTGATCGCGTCGTTGCTCACGACGGTGTGATCGTCCGTGTCGCTGTTGACCCAATCCACCGTGTCGCCGGCGCGAATCTGAATGGCGAATGGCGCGAAGCGGTCCTCACCCGGAATGCCGACAAGCGTGTGGTGGCTTTCGGGCTTCTCCGCCGAAAGGCGACTGGCGACTCCGGCCGCGACTCCGAGACCCGTGACGAGGAGCAGCACATACCGGATCGATGGACGCATAGGTTCCTTTCCTGCGGCGACAGCGGGCCGCAATGCGCGGCGCGAGGACAGCTCGCGGAGCACCCTCGGTGCAAGCAAGCGATTCGCCACCGTCGCGCGGAAATCGGCGCGCGCGCCGGGCGGCCGTGCCGATCCCGATGCCGTTCAGTCGGTTCGAGAGGGATTAACGCCCGATTAGAAAATCGCGGGCGCCGATGCGGGCCTCAGACGCCGAAGCGCCCCGGGTCCCACTCGAGCCCGAGCTCGTCGGGTGGCGCCATGTAGCCGGCGAGGGCCGACGCGGCCACGACCGACGGGCTCGCGAGGTAGCCCTCTCCGCCCACGCCCATCCGGTTCTGCCAGTTCCGGTTGAACGACGTGATCGCGCGCTGCCCCGGCCGCAGCGCGTCCGGGCCCTGGCCGAAGCACGGGCCGCACCAGGACTGCCGGATCTCGCCGCCGACGGAGCGGAAGATCTCCGCGATCGACTCGCCTCCGAGCCGCGGATCCGCGACCTCGATCTTCCGCGACACTCCGCCCGAGCCCGGGAAGACGGCGAATTCCCGCGCCACCTTCCGGAACCCGAGATCCCGCGCGGCGCGCAGGACGAGCGCCGCGGAGAGAAGGTCGTCGTAGCTGCCGTTCGTGCACGATCCGATGAGCGCCTTGTCGAAGGTGATCCGCTCGCGCGCGACCTCCTCGGCCGGAAAGGCGTTCCCCGGCGAGTAGGGCTTCGCGATCATCGGCGCGATTTCGGAGAGGTCGAGCGCCTCGTCGATCGCGTACACCGCGTCGGCGCCCGGAACCACCCGGGGATAGGGCAGGTCCGTGAGGCCCTTCTCGCGGTACCACGCGTCGGTGATCGCGTCCTGCGCGAAGATCCCGTTGAGCGCCTCCGCCTCGGCCATCATGTTCGCGATCGTGTTGCGGAACGCGATCGGGAGCTGAAGGTCCGCGTCCACGAACTCCACCGACATGCCCTGGGACTGCTTCGCGCCCCAGCGGCGCAGGAGCTCCAGGACGACGTCCTTGCCGGAGACCCACGGCTGCAGGCCGCCGCGAAACACGACGCGCCGCTGTTTCGCGACCGTGAAGTAGACGTAGCCGGTGGCCCAGCCGAAGCCGAGCGTGGTCGACCCGACTCCGTAGCCGATCGCGCCGTAGGCGCCGTAGGCGCGGCTGTGCGAGTCGGCGCCCGGGATGAACTGGCCCGGCAGGACGAGGCCCTGCTCGGGAAAGTAGAAGTGGAAGATGCCGTCGCCCGGCGTGGCGTAGTACGGCTTCTCGAGTCCGTGGAGGCGGGCGAACTCGCGACCGATCGCGGTCTGGCGAGCGTCGTCCTCGCGGCCGGTGAAGACGAAGTGGTCGTTGGCGATCGCCGCCTGCCGCGGGAAAATCGCCGCGCCCCCGGTGATCTGGTTGAACGTGTGGATCGCGAACGGCGCCGTCCCGTCGCTCGCCGGAAGCAGGTCGGCATACACGCGCAGCGTCGCGCCGGGCTCCACGGAGGCGTCTCGGTCGACGCGATGCGCCCACACGATCTGCTCGGTGGCGCTCAACCGGCGGGCGGTCTCGGGGTCGGGCCAGCGGATCTCCGGGACCGTGCGGACGGACGCCGCGAGCTCGCGCCGGCCGACGGCGAAGATCCCTCCGGACGAGCGGATCTCCTCCTCCTTGGGCGACAGCGCGACCGGCGCGTAGGTCTTGCCCTGGGTCTCGTTGGTCAGCGTCCGCGAGATCGGGTCGAACGCGAAGGCGTCGCCGTCACGCGCGTCGGCCACCGCCTCCGGGCTCTGCACCACGTGGAGGCCGAGGTTGAACGCGTTGCGCCGGAAGATGTCGCCCATGCCCTGGCCGCACACCACGACGAGCTCGAGCCCCTTCTCCTCGGCGACGCCCTTGAGACCCGCCGGGCTCATCTCGCGCGACGAGCCGATCGCGAACCGCTCGCCGGCGATCACGAAGGTCTCTCCGCGGTGGACGCGGCTGCGGAAGTCCGGCATGAGATGGCGGAAGGACCCCGCCTTCCACCGCTCGTCGAGAGTCTCGAGGCTCTCGGAGACGCAGTCGGCGGCCGGCGTGATCTGGTCCGTGTCGATGGCGTCGCGCTTCTTGCCCGGGACCGCGGGGTCCCAGAAGATGAGCGCGCGGCCGCGCACGGGCATCGTCCGCGCGGTGCCCGGGGCCGAGGGAGCGTCGGACGCGCGGGGCCCGGGGATGTCCGAGGGGGTGACGCCGGGTTTCAGGCGCGCGGGCTGGATCCTGTGTGTTCCCACCGGCCGCCAATCCTACCGTGGGACGCGGTCGGCGGCCGCGCGATGGGGCCGGCGGCCGGCTGCCGTCCGGTATCTACCGCGTGTTGGTGAGATCGGTCTCGCGCAGGCGCCTCTCCCAGGAGACGTCCTGCGCCTGCTGGAACAGGCGCGCGGCGCGGGAGAACGCGAGCTCGGCGGCCGGATACTCGCGCAGCCGCAGGAGCCGCTCGCCTTCCTCCTCGTTGTGCCGGCCCTCTCCGAACAGATCGCCCGCGGCCTGCCGCGCGTTCACCCGATCGGCCTCGATGCGGGCGAGTGCCGCGCGCAGACGCAGATTCTCGGCGGGCTGCCGTGACGCGGCCGGGACGGGCTTTCCGGCGCGGACGGTCGAGGACGCCTTCGCGGAAGCCGGCTCGACGCGGCCGACCGAGCCGCCCGAGAGCACGGCCGCGACCGGGGCCGCGATGGTCGCCGATGCGGCGATCGTGTTCGCCGGCGCCTCGGGGGCGGGAGCGGGCGCGGCCGCGGCGACGGCCGCGGGCTCCGCCGCCCTGGGACGCGGGCGCAGCGCGACGCCTTCGCGGAACTGGCTGAAGAGGAGGAACGCGCCGAGCGTCAGCCCGGCGGCCGCCGCGAGGGCGCTGGCGGGGCGCGTCCAGGCCGTGGCCCACAGGCGCACGGGACTCTGGACGACCTCGCGCGGGATGACGACCTTCGATCCCGCCGCCTCCGCGCGCTCCTCGCCGATCGCTTCGGCGAGCTCCTCCGCAGCCGTGACGGGCGCGACGGGATTGTCGGGAAAGCGGAAGACCACGACGGAGCGATCCGCCTCGGCGACAAGCTCGACCGGCTGGATCGACGCGACCGCGGCCTCGACCTCGTCGTCGGACTGCGCGAGGATCGCGTTCGCCTCGAGCGCCGCGGCCTGGACCGCCTCGTTCGCGTCGGCGATCTCGACCGGCCTCTCCCCGGCAACCGAGGCCGGCGGCTCCTCGACAGGAGCCTCGAGCGGGGCGCCGCGACGCGCCGAGACCGTCGCGGAGGGATCGAACACCACGGGATTCGTGTTCTCCCACTCGACGCCTTGCGAGGGCGAGGCCATCTGGCTCTCCGGGTTCAGGAGCTTGTACAGGAATAGCGCCAGGTTGGCGGTGTAGAGCGAGAACGGGTTGCCGGTCACCATCCGCTGGATCTCGCGGTGCGCGTCCACGGCGGAGGCGAAGCGCTCAGCGCGCGGGGCGAGGCAGCGGCGGAGGAACGCCTCGAGCTCGTCGGAGCGGGGATCTCCCGCGCGCAGCTCCGGAGGCGCGGCGCTCGCGCTCGGCCGGCGCCCCGTCAGGAGCTCGGCGAGGATCATTCCGAGCGCGTAGACGTCGGCCCTCGGGTCGCACGTGGCGTCGAGACGCGACTCGGGCGCGAGATACGGCGCGACCTCGGCGGCGAGCCTCGGCATCGTGAGCGACGGCAAGACCGCCTCCGCCAGTCCGAACCCGCCGACGCGGACCGCCGCGTCGTGCGAGATCGAGACGAATCCCGGCCACAGCAGTCCATGGTGCGTCGGGTGGTCTGCGGTGCCCGCGGCGCCCGCCGCTCCGCGATGGACGTGCTCGAGCGCGGCCGCGATGCGCTCCGCGATCAGGAGGGCGTACTCCGCGGGGATCCGGATCCCGAACGCGCGGACGCGCGCGAGCATCACGTCGAGCGTCCAGCCCGCGGTCTCGTCCCACGTCAGGAAGGGAAGGTCGTCGACGACGTCGAGCACGGCGCGATCCACGATCGCGTGATGCGCGAGAGTCGCGGTCCACTCCGCGTTCTCCCGGACCGCGGTTTCGACGGCCTCGACCGGAAGCTCGGCCGTGTGCAGGATCCGCAGCCGTACGAAGTGGCGCTCGTCCGCGGCGTGAAGCGCGCGGAAGACCGTGCCGAGCGCATCCTCGGAGAGCTGGGCGACCAACAGGTAATCGCCGAGCTGACGCGAAAGGAAAGGCGCCGCCGTGGTCACCCCTCACGCTCCTTCGGGGAGGGCTCTCGCCGCAATCCCAGTGCTGGGTTGTACACGATCTTCACTTGTCGGGGTGAAAGAAAGCAGCTTCCATGCCGCGCGGGAAAAGGAGCCTGGCGGCAAGGCAAGTTCCTGAGGAGACGAGGGATCCGGGCGGAAACGCCCCTCCCGAAGGTGTCTTCGACTGACAAAAAAAGGCGGAAGCGCACGCGCGCTCCCGCCTGGATTGTCCATTGGGACAGGTCGGTACAGGTGGCCTTTTCTCCTACTTCACGTCGAGAAGCTCGACCTCGAAGAGGAGCGTCGCGTTGGCCGGAATGACTCCACCCGCGCCGCGCGATCCGTATCCGAGATCCGGCGGGATCAAGAGCGTGCGCTTTCCGCCGACCTTCATCGTCGCGACGCCCTCGTCCCATCCCTTGATCACGCGTCCCTGCCCGAGCGGGAAGGAGAACGGCGTGCCGCGGTCGAGCGAGCTGTCGAACTTCTTGCCCTTGGCGCCGTTCTCCCACAGCCAGCCCGTGTAGTGCATGACGCAGGTCTGGCCGGTCTTGGGCGTGGCGCCGGTGCCCACCTTCGTGTCCTCGTACTGGAGCCCGCTCGCGGTCTTGGTCATCTTCGACTCGCTCTTCTTCTCCGGTTCGGCCGGTTTAGTGTCCTGCGCGCTTGCAAGAGCCGATGTCGTGGTCAACGTCGCGGCCACTGCGATCGACAGGAACAGGGTCAACGTTCTCATCGTTCCGTTCCTTTCTGCCCCTGAGGGTCGGGGGAGTCTATCAATTTCGGATTTCGATCCGGGCCCTGGCCGGCGGCCAATTTCCGTGATCCATAATCCAAAATCCAAAATCGAATATCCGCCTCGTGAGAGGCACGCTGATCCGTCTCGGTCTCGCGGCCACCGGCCTCGTCTACGTGGCGATGGGCGTGGTCTCCGCTCGCGTCGCGTTCCTCGGCGCCCGCAACCGCGAGCAGGGCGTCCCCGGCGCGCTGCGCTTCCTCCTCGAGCAGCCTTACGGGCCCTACGTTCTCGGGGCGGTGGTCGCCGGCCTGATCGGCGTCGCGCTCGTGCACGGCGTGGAGGCGGCGACGGGCCGTCGCGGCGTCGCGGCGCGGGTCGGGCTCGCGGTCAACGCCATCGGCTACGCGGCGCTGGCGTGGACGTCGGCGCGGCTGTTGTTCCACCTCGGGAGGGGAGGCGGCGCTTCGGAGCGCGAGAGCATTGCCTGGCTCCTCGGCGTGCCCGGCGGGGCGGTCGCGCTCGAGGTGGTCGGAGCGGCCGTGATCGCGGGCGGCGCGTGGGAGGCGTACCAGGGAATCCGCGGCAGCTGGAGCGCGGGCCGACGCTTGCCGCGCCGCCTCGGACGGATCCTGTCCGCGGTGGCGCGCTTCGGCCTCGTGGCTCGCGGCCTGGTGCTCGCCGCGCTCGGCTACTTCCTGATCCGTGCGGCCGAGGAGGCCGATCCCGCGCGCGCCCGGACGCTCGGCGGAGTGCTCCGGAGCTTCTCCCGCACCGCGCTCGGTCCCGGGTTCGTCGGCGTCGTGGCGCTCGGGCTCGCCGCGTACGGCATGCAGCTGTGGGCGCTCGCTCTGCTGAAGCGGCGCGTGTAGGCGACCGGCGCGACTTCCTACTTCAACCCCAGCAGCTCCCGCAGGGCGCGGCCGAGCGATTCCGCGGAGGGAGGATCGAGGTTGCCGAGGACGACGATCGTGTAGCCGGTGTCGAGGTCGGTTTCGAGAACGGCGTTCGCGCCCGCGGTGCCGCCCGCGATCCCGAAGCCTCCGGCCCGCGCCGGCCCGCTCGCCGCCGCCCGGACGCTCGTCGCCGGGCGATTGGCCTTTCCGGAGAAGAACCAGTCGCCGTATTCGCGCGACAGCAGACGGTCCCCGCGCAGCGCCTGATCGAAGCGGAGCAGGTCGAGGGCCGTCGAGTACGCGCCGCCCGCCGAGCTCGAGCGAGCGGGGAGCGCATAGAGGTTGGGGCGCTCGGTCCCGCCGCTCGCCGCCGCTTCGGACTCCCCGCTGCCGCCGCGCTCGCGCGTGTAGCCGACCGCGCGATTGGGCACGACCGTGTCCTGCGGCCAATCTCCGGTGTCGGTCATCCCGGCCGGCTCGAAGACGTGGTCGCGGACGTAGTCGTAGTAGCTCTCGCCGGAGATCCTCTCGACGATCAGTCCGAGGACGACGTAGCCCGCGTTCGAGTAGCGGCGGTCCGCGCCCGGCTCGAAGAGGAGCGGCTCGCCGGCGAAGAGCGGCAGATAGTCCGCGAGCGTGCGGAGCCGGTCCTTCGGCGTGGCGTCGTACTTCTCGCCGAAGACGTCGCCGAGACCCGACGTCATCGTGACGAGCTGCTGGATCGTGATCCGGTCGGCCGCCGGTGACGGGTACACGGAGCTCGGGAGGTGCTTGCGGATCGTGTCGGTGAAGGCGAGCCTGCCCTGCGCGGCGAGCTGCGCGATGGCGACCTGCGTGAAGGCCTTCCCAATCGACCCCACGTTGAACCGGGTCTCGGTGCGGTTCGGCACGGAGAAGCTGCGGTCGGCGAGCCCCACGGCCTCGTGGAAGAAGGGCTTGCCGTCGTGCGCGATGAGCGCGACGCCCGAGAACTGGCCGGCCGCCGCACGGGACCGGAGCAGCTCGTGGGCCGCGGCCGCGACTTCCGCGTCGGAGCCCTTCTTCGTCTCGTGCACGGCGCCCGGGCCGTCGGACGGCTGGAAGAGCAGTCCCAGGATTCCTCCGGGCGATCCGGGCTCGATCCGCACGCCGATCTCGACCCAGTCGCCGGACTTCCGGGAGCGGGCGAGGAACGCGACCTCGGTCCCCGACTCGCGGACGATGCGGTCGAATTCGAGAGGGCCGGCCTGTTGCGCCATGTTCCCCAGCCGCCGCACCCGCTGCTCGAGCGGAACCTCCTCGAGCGCGGAGGCGGCGAAGTTGGCCGAGACGAAGGCGCGGAGGGCGTCCGGGGTTCCCGCCTCGAAGGCCGCGAGCAGCGCGCGCACGCGCCGGCCCCCGGCGGTATCCGGAGGGGAGGTCGGGGCGGCGGCGACGGGCGAGGCGAGGAGGAGACAGAGAACGACACCGAGGGCGGACGCGCAGCGGGTCTTCATGAACCCTACGACGCGGCCGCCCTCGAAGAGTTACGCGGGATCCGAAGAAACCCTCAGGCCTTCAGTTTCGCCAGGATGTCGGTGATCCGCTTCTTGTTCGCGGCGTCGCCGACCATGTTGAGCGCCTTCGTATAGTTCTCGACGGCGCCCGCCTTGTCGCCCTTCTTCTGGAGCGCCTCACCCAGGCTGTCGTAGGTGTTCCAGGACTGCGGGTGATCCTTGACGTTCTTGCGGAACATCGCGATCGCCTCGTCCGTCTTGTCCTGCCCGAGCAGCGTGTAGCCGTAGACGTTGATGTCGTTTTCGTTCGCGAGCTTCATCGCCTGGTCGCGCAGGTCGGCGGCCGCCTTCGCGTCGCCCTTCTTCTCCATGATCGCCGCTCGCGTGCGCAGGTTCGTGAAGTTCCGCGCGAGGTTCAGCGAGTGGTCGGACCAGTCCAGCGCCTGGTCGAGGTTCGCGTCGTGCGTCACCGCCCAGTTCGCGGCCTGATTCCAGCCCTGCCACCCGAAGCGGGGCAGCCCGCGGAGCTGCTTGTTGAGACTGTCGACGACGACGGCCTTGGTGTCGACCGTGACCGGGAAGGCGACCTGGAGCTTCTCCCACTGCAGGACGACCTTGACCGAGTCGTCGGTCGGGTCCTCGAAGCGGTACTCGAGCCGCTCCTCGGAATCCGGCGTCGTCGTCGGGGTGACGGTGAACCGGACGACGTCTTCCTTGGCGTCGTAGCTGAAGCTGCCCCAGGCGGTGGAGACCGAGCTCAGCATGACCGACCATTCCTTCTCGCCCGGCAGCATGTGGAGGCCGTAGGTGCCGGCCGGGAGCTGCTTGCCGCCGATCGTGGCGGGCGTCGAGAGGCTGATCGTCGTGTTCTCGTTGGCCCCCGCGCGCCAGGTCTCGTTGTAGGGCACGAGGCCGCCCCAGATCTTGCGCTTGTTCACGGCGGGCCGGTGGTACGAGATCGTGATGTCGGTGAGGCCGATCGTTTGACTGATCGAGGCTTTGGGGCTGGCATCGGGGACGACGATGGGGGCCTGGGCGAGAGCCGCGCCGGCGGCCACGGCCAGGGAGAGCGCCCCGAGAGTGAATCGGGCAAGAGTTCGCATGGGAACCTCCTCTGAGTTCTGGAGGAGTTCTACGAAGAAGGAGGCGCCGGGTTTAACGGAGGGGGGAAGGGGATCGGGCCGCCGAGACGCCGCCGCCGGTCAGGCGGCCGAAACGTGCGACGAGTGCTCGTCGTCCGGGCCGCGGCGGGGTCCGCTCTGGCCGGCGTTCTTGAGCGCGCAGAAGAGGAGGTCCGCGCGCCGGCGGACGCCGTGCTTCACGAGGAGGTTCGAGACGTGGAACTTCGCGGTCCGTTCCGACATGTGCAGGCGGCGCGCGATCTCCTTGTTGGAGAGGTTGTCGAGGACCGCCTCGAGCACCTGACGCTCGCGCCGGGTCAGCCCCTCGAAGCCGGTGGCGTAGACCCGCAGCGGCACCGTGCAGAGCGCCGAGTCGACGAAGCGGGACAAAAGTGCGCGCCCCACCCACAGGCCCCCGTCGACCACGGTCTGCAGGGCCTGCGGCAGCGTGCGCGTCACCTCGGCGTAGTTGACGAGACCCTTGGCGCCGAGCCGGAGCAGGGCGAACGCCGACGGGTCGGAGAACCCCTCGGCCAGGACCAGGACCCTTCCGGCGGGCTGGCGGGCGTGGATGCCGCTCACCACCGCCTCCGTCACCGGCAGCTGGGGGTGCGCCTCCACGACGTACACGGAGGCCTTCGGCACCGAGAGGCTCTCGAAGTCGGGAATCCGGTTGGCCTCGAGGCGGCGGTCGAAGAGTCGGTAACCCTGCTCCGCGATCCGCTCCTGAACCTGTGGAAGGACCAGGGGATGGCACCAATAGAGCCCAACCGAGGGGCGATGATTTGACACGCTGATTTGGAGGGTAACGGATTCTCCGCGGGGAGGGCAACCCCTAATTTCCGAAAAATTGGAGAAGGCCTCGAATTCTCAGCGGGCGGCGGGCGACGACGCCGAGGGCTCCGACGCTTCGGACGATTCCGACGATTCGGACGACGGGCCCGCTCCGCCCCGAGTCCGCGCGGGCGCGTCGGCGTAAACGGGGTGGCACCAGTGTCGAAAGTCTGCGCGCTTTCCGCGGACGACGTCGAAGAACAGGTCCCTCAGCGAGGACACACGCGGGCCCATGCGGCCCGTGCCGATCGGCCGGTGGTCGAGGCGGGTGACGGCGGCGATCTGGACTCCGGTGCCGCAGAGAAAGACCTCGTCCGCGAGCGAGAGCTCGGTGCGGTCGATGGAGCGCTCGATCACCGGAATTCCGAGCGGGCCGCCGAGAAGCTCGAGGACCGTGCGCCGCGTGATCCCCTCGAGCACGTTGTCGGTGACGGGTGGCGTGATCGCGGTCCCGCGGCGGATCAGGAACACGTTCGCGGCGGACGCCTCGGAGACGTGGCCGTCCTGGTTCAGCACGATCGCCTCGTCGAATCCGGCGCGCTGCGCGTCGGTCTTCGCGAACGCGGAGTTGACGTAGGCGCCCGCGATCTTGCCGCGCGGCGGAATCATCGTGTCGTCGACGCGCCGCCAGGACGAGATCGTCGCGTGGAGGCCCTCGTCGTTCTCGATGTAGCGGCCGTACGGCATCGCGACCATCGAGACCTCGGGCGTGAGGTTGTGGAGGCGGACTCCGATCGACTCGTCCGCGTAGAACGCGAGGGGACGCGCGTAGCAGTCCTCGCGGTGGAGATCGGCCCGCAGCAGCTCGACGAGCGCCTCGGTCAGAGACTCGGGGGTGTAGGGCAGCGTCATGTCGAGGAGGCGCGCCGACTCGAGGAATCGCTCGAAGTGCTCCTGCGGGCGGAAGACGAAGAGCTCCTGCTCGTCCGCGTTCCAGTAGGCGCGGAGACCGGCGAACACTCCGGTGCCGTAGTTGAGCGCGTGCGTCAGAACGCCGACCTTCGCCTCCGCATACGGAACGACGCGGCCGTGAAAGAACGCGTGCCTGGGCAGAGTCATGGGCGCCTCCCGCTTTTTCTGTTGAGGTCCACTTTTGAGATCCAGTTTGCGTTATGCTCCAACTGGACATCACGATGGACCCACACCGGCTTCGAATCAATAGCCACCTGAAGGCGAAGTGGACTGACACCGGCCGATGACGAAGGCCCTCTCCGGGTTCATCGCGCTGCTCGGATCCTGGACGGACCGTCCCGGACCGGTCTACCAGCGGCTCGCCGAGGCGATGCGGGCGGCCATCGAGCGCGGCGAGATCCCGCCGGGCACCCGGCTCCCGTCCGAGCGCGCGCTCGCCGACCGGCTCGCGGTCTCCCGGACGACGGTGGTCTCGGCCTATCAGCAGCTGCGGAGCGGGCAGTGGGTCGAGAGCCGGCAGGGCAGCGGCACGCGCGTGCGCGGGTCCGCGCGGGGCCCCCTCGCGGCGCGCCTCCGCGAGGACCCGGCGGGCTCCTTCCGCCGCCACCCGGTCTATCGGAGCCTCGTCGAGGGCCCCGGCGGGACGATCGAGTTCCTCGGCGCGCACCTGCCGGCGCCCGAGATCCTGAATCGGGAGGCGCTGCGGATCGACCCGGCCGCGCTCGCCGAGGTCCTCCGCGGGCCGGGCTATCTGCCGATGGGGCTGCCGGCCCTGCGGCAGGCGATCGCCCGCCACCTGACGCGCTCCGGCATGGAGACGAGCGAGGAGCAGGTGCTCGTGACGCACGGCGCGCAGCAGGCCATCGGTCTCGCCGGAGCCCTGTTCGTGGAGCGCGGCGACGCGGTCGTGGTCGAGAACCCGACCTACCTCGGCTCGATCGACATCTTCACCGGGCTCTCCGCGCGGCTCGTGAGCGTGCCCGTCGGAGGAGACGCGGCCTGGGTCGCGCGGCTCAAGGAGACGGTCGCCCGCGCCGCGCCGCGGCTGATCTATTTGATGCCCACGTTCCAGAATCCGACCGGTGCCGTGCTGCCGGTGGCCGTGCGCCGCGCACTCGCCCGGCTCTCGCGCGAGCTGCAGATCCCGATCGTGGAAGACAACACGCTGGCGGATCTGTCGCTCGGCGCGCCGCCTCCTGCTCCCATCGCTTCCTTCGACGCGGAGGCCCCGATCCTCACGATCGGATCGCTCTCGAAGCTCTTCTGGGGCGGCCTGCGCATCGGCTGGATCCGCGCGTCCGAGGAGATCCTCGCCCGGATCACGCGGCTCAAGATCATGGCGGACCTCGGCGGCTCGCTGATCGGACAGCTCGTCGCCGTGCGTCTCCTCGCCGAGGCCGAGCGCGTCAAGGCGATCCGCCGGCGCGAGATGCGCGAGCGGCTGGACCGCCTGACGAAGCTCCTCTCGCGGCATCTCCCGGACTGGTCGTGGGACTCGCCGGCGGGCGGCCTCTCGCTCTGGGTCCGGCTCCCGCAGGGAGACGCCAACAGCTTCGCGCAGGCGGCCCTGCGCCACGGCGTCGCGGTCGTTCCCGGCAGCCTCGCGTCGCCCGACGGCGGCTGCACGGAGCACCTCCGTCTGCCGTACGTGCTCGACGCCGAGCCGATGCGCGAAGGCGTCGAGCGGCTGGCGCGCGCCTGGGAGGCGTACGTCGGCATGTCGCGGCGCCGGCGCCACGCGGGCGTGCTGGTCTAGGCCGGCGAGAAGTGCCTAGGTCTTAGGCGGCGCGCCCTTGAGGTAGCGGTCCAGGAACCTCAGCACCGCGCCCCAGCCCTCGATCTGATTCTTCTTCTTCGTGAAGCCGTGGCCCTCGTCGGGGAAGACGACGTACTCGACCGGGACGCCGCTCTTCTTCACCGCCGCGACGATGTCGTCGGACTCGGGCTTGATCACGCGGGGATCGTTGGCGCCCTGGAGGACGAGGAGCGGTTTGCGGATCTGATCCGCGTGGAAGAGCGGCGAGGTCGCCTCGAGGAAATCGCGCTCCTTCTCCGGATCGCCGATCTCCTTGTAGAGGGCGATGCGCTGCGCCTCCCACCACTTGGGAATCGACTCGAGCGTCCGGATCCAGTTGGCCACGCCGAACAGATCCACGCCGACCACGAACTCTTCGGGCTTGAACGCCAGCGCGGCGAGGACCATGTAGCCGCCGTAGCTGCCGCCGATGATGCCGACCCGGTTCGCGTCGACGTAGGGAAGGCTCTGCAGATACTTCTTCCCCTCGACGCAGTCCCACAGCGGCTCGCGGCCGTGCCTGTGGTCGTCGGCGGTGTTGTAGGACTTGCCGTAGCCCGAGCTTCCGCGGTTGTTGATCCCGAGAACGACGTAGCCATGGTTGACGAGGTACTGGATCCCCGCGCTGTACGTGCGTCGCGTCTGCCCGCCGGGACCGCCGTGCACCCAGACGAGCGCGGGCGCCTTTGCCGATGCGCTCGCCGGGTACGGCTTGTAGAAGATGTTCGGGACTTCCATCCCGTCGAAGGACTTGAACCGCACGACCTGCGCCTCGACGAGGTCCGCAGGATCGATGCCCTTGGCCATCGTGTCGGTCAGTCGTGTGGGCTCCTTCGATCCGAAGGCGTACACCCACAGGTTGTTCGGGCCGCGGTCCGAGTCGAGCTGGAAGGCCAGGAGCTTCTCGTCGTCGGACACCCGGACCGAGGAGATCTCGCCCGGCGGCAGCGCCGGCATCGGCACGGGAGCGCCGGTCTTCCCGTCCCAGACCTTCAGGACGCTCCTCCCGTCCTGGTTCACCGCCGAGAGACGGTACCTGCCGTTCTTCGAGAAGAAGGTCCAGACGACGTCCCAGTCGGCCTTCTCGACGTCCTCGGTCTTTCCGCTCGCGAGCTCGTAGCGGCGCACGCGCGTGAACTCCGAGCCGTCGTTGGTGAGGAAGTAGAGCCACTTCGAATCCGGATCGAAGGTCGCCGGCTCGTAGGTCGCGGTGCCCTCGTGCTTCGAGATGAGGGTCATCGTCTTCGTGGCCGTGTTCCAGAGAGAGAGGTCGCTGTCGGCGGTCGTGTTGATCTTCTGGAGCGCGACCCACTTCGCGTCCTCGGAGACGTCCCCGACGTCGTAGCCGACGTCGTCCCGGTAGAACAGCGACCGCGCGTAGGTCTTCGTGTCGTAGCGGTACACGTCGAAAAAGCGCGGGTCGCGCTCGTTGGATCGGACGTAGAAGGCGCTTCCGTCCCGCGTCCACTTGGCGAAGATCGCCTTGAGCTTCTCTCCGGGCGTCAGGTCCTTCTCCTCGCCCGAGGGGGTCTGCACGTAGAGGTGGTTGAGCTCGTCGCCGCCCTTGTCGCGAGTGAAGAGGAAGCGGTCGTCGCCGGGAAAGTAGGAGACCGCCGTCGTCGTGTCGGTCGTCGAGTGCGTCAGGGCGGCGGGCGCGCCGCCCGAGACCGGGATCGACTGCACGTTGCGGATGCCGCTCGCGTCGGACGAGAAGAGGAGCTTCTTGCCGTCGGCGGAGAAGGACGCGCCCGAGATGGCCGTCGTCGACAGGAACTGCTCGATGGTGTACGACTTCGCGGGTCGAGGCGAATCGGCGGCGAGGACCGGAGCCGCGGACAGGATCGCGAGAGCGACGGAGGCGGCGGAGAGAAGACGCAGACGCATCGGAAACCTCCTTCTCGTCATCGGGACGCCGTCAGCCGGCTCGGGTTCCATCGGCGACGCGCCGCTCCGGGATCGCGAGCGCGGGTGGGACGCCGTCGGCGTAGCCCAGGTCGAAGAGCATTCCCTCCGACAGCTCGCCCATCATCTTCCGGGGCTCGAGATTCACGACGAAGAGCGCCTGCCGGCCCTCGAGCTCGGTAGGGTTCGCCCGCTCCTGCTTGATGCCGGCCAGGATGCGGCGCGTGTGGTCTCCGAAGTCCACGGTCAGCCGCATCAGCTTGTCGGACTTGGTGACCTCCTCCACTTTCCGGATCGTGCCGACGCGGACGTCGATGGCCTCGAGGGTCGAGAAGGGAATCGGGGGCTTGACCGGTGCGGGCGTCATGCCGCGCATTCTCCCGCAAAAACGGAAGGCCCCGGATCCGGCGGACCCGGGGCCGTCGCCGACGCGCGTCTCGCGGCTACTTGGTCTTGACGCAGCCGCGGTCCTGGTTCGACCACTCGTACTGGTAGCCGTAGCCGCCCGTGCCGATGAACGGCGAGGGCGACCAGGCGCACTTGTCGTCGGCCTCGTTGCCCTGCCGGTCGTACCAGGCGTTGAGATCCGGATCGGTCACGGCCTCCCGCGTCTCGTGGCAGATGAAGTGCTCGAAGTTCTGCGCCGTCGTCCAGCCCGTCCACTGGCAGCCGCCGCAGGAGGGATAGGGCATCGAGCCGTACTTCACGTCCTTCGTGTTGTACGAGAAGTTCCCGTGGTAGGCGCAGTAACGGAGATTGGGTCCTCCGCAGGAGGTCGCCCCGCCCGAGGTCGAGTAGAACCCGTTGGGCAGGAACACCTCGTAGACGGCGCTCGTGTTGATCCCTCCGCCGGCGCGCGTATTGATGTAGTGCTTGACCTCGTTCTGGATGTCCGCGTCGCTGACGGCGGTGTGCGGCGGATTCACGGGGTCGATCCAATAGTCCAGGAACAGGTTCGATTCCTGGATGCCGGAGTACTGCGTGATCGTGTTGTACTCACCGGTCGTTCCGAACTGGCCGACCATCGCGTTCAGCTCGTTGGCGATGGGGCCCGGCGTCTGTGTTCCGGCCGGATTCGCGAAGGAGGGTCCCCAGAAGATCATCACGACCTTGGCCGAGGTGAGCACGGGGCCGCCGTGATACGAGATGTTGCGGCCCGCGGCGGGGGCCTCCGTCGTGAAGGAGTTCGGCGCCTGGGGGGCGTCCGCTCCGTTCGCCCGGAAGAGGTGGAGTCGTCCGCCCGTTTCGGGATCCACCACGGTTTGCGCGAACCCTCGACTCGCGAGAGACACGAAGACCAGGACCGCCAGGAGCACCTTGAATTTCATGACGCCTCCGTTCGGTAAGAAGAGGTTCGAATCGTGGGGCGATTCTAGGCGCCGTCTCGGAGACGGTTCAAGAAGAGATTGGGCTCATCCGGGGGCGGAGACCTCCGCCGCCGCGGCCCTCAGGTCCTCGAGGGCCTGCTCCATCCGGTCGCGGTGCGTCCGGAACGAGAGGACGCAGATCCGGATGGCGAAGCGGCCCCGCAGGAGCGTCCCGGTCAGGTAGACGCGCTTGCGCGCGTTGACGCGGGCCATCAGGTCGCGGTTGACGCGGTCGAGGTCCTCCTCGGACGCTCCCGGACGGCGCAACCGGAAGGCGACGATCGACAACTGGGGCTCGGCGAGGATCTCGATCCCGGGGATCGTGCGGAGCTGCTCCGCGGCCCAGCGGGTCAGCGCGAGCTTCTCCTCGAGGTTGCGGCGGAACGGGCCGACCCCATGCATCCGGAACGGCAGCCACACGCGCAGCCCGCGGAATCCGCGCGAGAGCTCCGGCGTCAGCAGGTGATAGTCCGGCAGATCGGGGTCCGCGGCGTTTTCGGGCATGTAGTCCGCGGTCATGGCGTGCGCGCGACGCAGGGTCTCGCCGTCGCGAACGAGGAGGGCGCCCGTGCCGTAGGGCAGGAAGAGCCCCTTGTGCGGGTCGAGCACGATCGAGTCGGCGCGCTCGATGCCCGTCATGCGGCGGCGCCCCTCCTCGGTCAGGAGGAAGAAGCCGCCGTAGGCGGCGTCGACGTGGAACCAGAGGCCCTCGCGCCGGGCGAGCTCGGCGAGCGCCGAGAGGTCGTCGACGGCCCCCGTGTTCGTGGACCCGGCGTTGCCCACCACGAGAAACGGCGTCTTGCCCGCCGCGCGGTCCGACGCGATCGCCCGCTCGAGGGCGTCGACGCGGATGCGGAAGTGGGCGTCGCTCTCGACGGTCCGCAGGGCGTCCGCCGGGAAGCCGGCGAGGCGCGCGGCCTTCTCGACGGAGTAGTGCGCCTGGTCGGACGCGTAGAGCGTGCCCGAGAGGAAGTTCTCCGGGAGGCGGTCCTGACGCGCGGCCACGACGGCGGAGAAGTTCGCGAGGGAGCCGCCGGTGGTCAGCACCCCGCGGGCCGTCGGCGGCAGTCCCGCGATGCGGCAGAACCACCGGACGACGTTCTCTTCGATCTGCGACAGACCCGGAGCCGCCGCGAAGACGCCGACGTAGCGGTTCACGGAATCGGCGATGAGATCGGCCACGGCGGCGTGCGGGATCCCGCCGCCCGGGATGTAGGCCAGGTAGCCGGGGCCCGCCGTGTTGAAGCTCTTCGGGACGACGCGCTCGAACAGAAGGTCCAGGAGCTCCGCCACGGGCGTCGGCTTCTCCGGGAGCTCTTCGACGAGCGACCGCGCGAGCGCGACGCCGCCCTCGACGTCCGCCGAGGGCTGACGCGGGAGGCTCTCGATGTGCGCCAGGATCCGTTCCGTCGCGGCCTCGATCAGCCGGCGGAGAGGCTCTCCCTGGAGCTCGAGCGAGCGGTCCTCTTCGCTCATCGTTCGGGCGCGGTCGCGCTCCAGTTCTCGTGGACGCGCTCCGGCGGGATCCAAGGCGGCAGCGGCATGAGCAGGCGGCGGGAGAGCGCCTCGACGTAGCCCTCGTACATCGCGCGCATCTCCTCGAACCGTTTCCGGGTGCCCTCCTCGCAGTGCAGCGTCACGCTGGAGCTCCGGAGCGAGTCCGCGAGCCGCTTCAATTCCTCCGGGGAGAGCCGCGGCGGATGGGGGGCGTGCGGTCTCAGCTTGAGCACGTAGCAGAGGTCCACGACCGCGTGGCGCGTCATCGCGAAGGTCAGGCGCGCCTGCTGGATCGGACCGTCCTCCACGAACGCGATGAGCAGGGCGCAGGTGTCGAGCATCGAGGTCATCGCGGCGACCCAGGACTGGTTGTCGTGCTGCGAGCGGTAGTACGCGAGAACGGGAAACGAGACGTGGCTCTCGAGCAGCTGTGCCGCCGCCCGCTCCCAGTCGTGCAGCAGCTCCTCGATCGAGGCCCAGTTGCCGCCATGCCGTCGCAGCAGCTCCGTGCCCGTGGGCGGCGATCCCGCGCGCGCGTCGAGCAGCGCGATCGAGACCTCGCGCGCCGAGAACGCCTGCGACAGCACCGGCAGGTAGCTGATCATCAGCGCGAGGAAGCCGAGTCCCATGCCCGACTCGGCGACCGTGATGGCGCGGCCCGTCGCCGACTTCGGCGTGACGTCGCCGATGCCCAGCGTGAAGAGCGTCGTCCCGCTCATGTAGAGGTCCACGAGGAAGCCGATCTTCCCGTCGGGCGTCCGCATCGCCGTCCCGAACCCCCAGAAGAGCAGGGCGAACCCGCAGACGAGCGCAGACGCCCACAGCGCGATCAGCAGCAGCAAGGACGCGGGCCCGAAGACCGTCAGGAAGTTCTCCCGCACGCGCTCGTTGCGGATCCTCTCCGCGACGAGCCTCCAGGTCGGCCAGACCAACCGGTAGAAGATGCTCGTCAGACGGTGGCCCCGCGAGACGCGGCGGGAGAGGACGGCGTTCTCGAACGCGTCCCAGAGCACTCCTGCGATGAGAAGGATTCCGGCCGCGATGGCCAGCAGCGAGACCCATCCGCGCATGCGCGCGCCATTGAATCACTTCCTGCGGGCGCTCAAAAAGACGGTATCGTGGGCGCGCATTCGGATAGTCATGGAGGAGGTTTCGCCCGAGCGCGCGCGGCCACGCGGGGGATCCGCCCTCGTCGTCGTCGCGGCCCTTCTCCTGATCGCGCGCGCGTCTCCGCTCGCGTGGGCCTACATCATCAAGCTGCGGGGACTCCACTCGACCGGGTCGCTCGCCGCGGCGTGCGCGACGGGGGTCGCCGCGCTCGCCGTCCTGACGCTGGGGTTTCGGAGCCGGCCGCGCGCCACCGCGGCGGGCCTCGCGGCGGTCGGTCTCGTCGTGGCCCTGCTCGCCGGAAACGGAGCCGCGCTCCTCGCGGCCGCCGGGATCCTCGCGGGCACGCTGCTCCTGGGCGATCTCGCCGCGCGTCTCCTTCTCGGCCGCGAGGAGGAGCCGCACGAGGCCGGGGACCTCGCCGACCTCGGCACGCTCCTCGCCGCCGGGGTCGTGGCGGCCGGGCTGCTGGTCCTCGCGCTGGCCGGTGCCGGCCTGCTGACGCCGCGCGTGCTGGCGGTCTTCGCGGTGGCGCTCGCGGCCGCCAGGGCCCGTCGCGTGCCGGTGCTCTGGAGGAGCGGCTTCCGATTTCCGGCTCCCGACTCCCGACTCTCCCTCGTCGAGGGCGCGTGGCTCGCATTCGCCGCGGCCGTCTTGCTCGCGTGCTGGGTCGGGGCGCAGGCCCCCGACGTTTCGTGGGACGCGCTCGCGTACCACCTCCCGGAGGCGCGGGACGTCGCGATCACGGGCCGCGTGGAGGCCGCGCCCGATCTCGCGCCGCAATCGTTCCTGTGGCACAACCATGAGGCGTACCTCGCGCTCGCGTTCTTCGCCGGAGGGGAGCGCGTCGTTTCGATCCTGCAGTTCGCGATCGGGCTCGCGGTGTTCGGCGCGGCGATCGCGCTCGCCCGTCGGCTCGGCGCGGGGCGCGCCGCACCATGGCTCGGCGCGGGCGGCGCAGCGCCCCTCATCGTCCTGGCGCTCGCGGCGTTTCCTCCGGCGATGCTCCAGCTGCACGCCGCCTACGTCGACTGGCCCGCCGCGCTCCTCGTGACCGCCGCGGCGGCACGGCTCGCGGAGAGGGATCCGTCCGGCGCGAGCGGGAGGGCTCGTCTCGCCGGATTCCTCCTCGGCGGGGCGGCGGTCACGAAGATCTTCGCGCTGTTCGCCCTTCCCGCGATGGCGCTCCTGGCGCGCCGCGCGCGGCTCGGCGGCCGTGCGCTCGCGGCGGCCGGAGTCTGCGCGGCGGTGCCGCTCGCGCCGTGGCTCGTCTGGAGCCACCTGCACGCGGGCTCGGTCCTCGCCCCGTACGCCGGCTCGCCAGGAGAGCTCCTGCGGCGCGCGGCGAGCGGTCACTTCTTCACGACCTCTCCCGCCTCCGGCGCGGCGCGCCCCGCACCGGGATTGCTCGCCGCGGCCGCGGGCCTCCTCCGTCTGCCGTATGACGCCGTGTTCCACTCCAGCCGCTTCGAGGGCAACGGGGACGGCTACGACGGAATCCTCGTGCTGCTGCTCCTCCTCGGCGTCGCGGGATGGGGAGCGCGCGGCGCCGGACTCTTCGCCGCCGCCTCGCTGCCGTTTCTGATTCCGTGGTCCCTCCTCTATCTGCCGTCCATCCGATTCCTCCTGCCGGTCTATCCCCTCTACGCCGTCTTCACGGCCGAGGGCCTCCGCCGGCTGACCGGGCGCTTCGGGGGCGCGACGGGCGCGGCGGGTCCCGTCGCCGGCTGGGCCGTGCTCGCGGCGGCCGCGCTCTTCCCGGTGCAGGTCGGGTCGAGCGGCGAGGAGTGGCGCGTCGCCCTCGGCCGGACGACGCGGGGGGACTTCCTCGCGGCGCGGCTGCCCTCGTGGCCTCTGTGGCGATCCGTGGGGCCCGGAGACCGGCTCCTCTTCGTCGGCGAGAACGACCGCTTCCACTGCCCGGCGGCCGCGGCCTGGCGGTACGAGTTCCGGCCGGCGGCCTCCGCGGGCGATGCCGCCGCCTGGAATCGCGACCTCGCCGACCTGGCGATCACGCACGTGCTCTGGCGGAAGGACCGTGTGCCCGGGCTGCCCGCGGGGTTCCCGGCCGCCCGCCTCGACGAGGTCGGGTGCGCCGGCGAGGCCTGCCTGTACCGGCTGCGCCGTCCCGACGCGCGGGAGGGCGGGAGTACAATGAATCGACAGACGCATCCATGACGGAGCCGATCCGCCTTCGCGAGGCCTTGGAGGCCGCAGATCCCGCGGGAGGCGGACGCGACTCGACCGAGCTGCGGCTGGATCCCTCCCGCCGCGTGATGCTGCGTTTCCAGGTCCTCCTCGAAGGGGAGGACGAGATGGAGGCGCTGCGCTATGCGCGGCGCGCGATGATTCGCGAGGAGCGCACGCGGGGCCTCGAGTGGGACGAGCCGTCGATGGAGGACCCCACGCTCGCAGGCTCGGAGATCCGCTGGTTCTGTCTGGCGTCGCAGGCGGCGTGGTGCCGGCAGAAGATGACGGAGCTGATCGAGCGGGCCAACCGCGCGGCGGAGGAGATCCGCGCTTCCGGGACGGGTACGGGAGGGGGCTCGGAGCGTTACCGCTCGTAACGCTTCGGGCAGGTTTCGGCCACTCGCCGATTCCCGGCCGGTTTCGAACTCCTTCTCCTTCAGAGCTTACGCCCTGGCCCTCCGACCGGCACGCCGTTCGCTACTTCCCGGCGCATGAGCACAACCATCGCGATCGCGGAGGTCGGAGAGTCTCCGGGCTCGGTCGCCAGGACGGGAGAATCCACCGCCCAGCGGCTCTCCCCTTCGGAAGCCACGTGCACGCTGCGCTTCCGCCTCATCGCCGAGGCGGACAGCCTGGAGGCGCTGCGCTACGCCCGCCGCTCCATGCTCCGGGAGGAGTGGACCCGGGGAACCGAGGAGGGCGAGCCGTCCCTCGAGGAGGCCATTTTCTCGGCCTTCGAGGTCGTATGGACGGTGCCCGCCGACGAGCGCGAACGTTGCCGCGAGAAGCTCACCGAGCTCGTCGAACGCGCCAACCGCGCGCTGACGGAGCTCGCTCCCCGGTAGGCCTCGCGGGACCCTCGCCGTACAATTGAGAAGATGAGCGGACGCCAGGTTCGCAAGATCCTCTTCTTCGGCATCCTGGCCGGCATTGGTTACTGGATTTACACGACGAAGCCCACCGTCTCGGGAATCATCGACTCGATCACTCGGCCCATCCTGGGGACCCGCGCCGCGGTCGACAGCTCGGAAAGGAACCGGGTCGGCGCCGACGCCGGAACCGTCATCGCGGAGCAGAGCGATTCCAAGGTCGGCTCGCTCAAGGAAGGCATGACCCGGGACGACGTCCGGGATCTTCTCGGCCGTCCCGACGCCATCGACAACATCAAGAGAGACGACGGCGTCGAGCAGCAGCGCTGGACTTACCGGGAGGCGCGGCGCGTCATCGTCTTCGAGAAGAACCGGGTCGTCTCGATCGCGGTGCTGTAGGCGGCGGCCGCCGCGCCGTAGAGCGCCAGGCGCGGGTCCAGCACGACGCGAACCGGCACGCGCGCGAGGAGATCCTCCATCGGCGGCTTCGCGCGAAACGCCGTCCGGAATCCAGGCCGGCGCAGCGCGGGCAGGATCTTCGGCGCGATGCCGCCTCCCACGTAGACGCCGCCGGTCGCGCGGTACTGCAACGCGAGGTTCCCGGCCTCGGAGCCGTAGATCGACACGAACATCTCCAGCGCGGCGCGGGCGAGCCGATCGCGGCCGGACAGCCCGAGCCGGCTGATGACGGCCGCCGGGTCCGCGCCGGAGTCGAGCTCGGCCGCGGCCGCGGGCGATTCCCGCGCGAGGCCGTCGTGCTTCAGGAACTCGTAGAGCAGCGCGAGACCGCTCCCCGACAGGATCCGATCGCGCGAGGCGCGGCCGAACTTCCGGCGCAGGAAGACGACGAGACGGTCCTCGAGCGGCGTGCGGGGTCCGAAGTCGGCGTGTCCGCCCTCCGAGGGCACGGCCTGGAAGCTCCCGCCGACGCGGATCACCGCGGCCTGGCCGAGTCCCGTCCCGGCGCCGAGGATCGCGATCGGACCGGCCGGATCGACGCGCCCGCGCACGAGCGGCGCGCTCTGGCGGGGCGTGAGGAAGGGCAGCCCGAGGGCCGCCGCGACGAAGTCGTTGAGGAGCGCGACGCGCCGGATCCCCACCCGCAGGGCGAAGCGCCGCGTCTCGAGCCGCCAGGGGAGCTTCGTGATCTTCGCGACGCCGCCGCGGACCGGTCCGGCGACGCCGAATCCCGCCGCCGCCGGCCGCTCGCGCTCGTCGCGCAGGAACTCCTCGACGATCTCCTCGAGCCCCGGATAGGCGGCGCTCGCATACCGCTCGGCGCGCCGGATCGACGGGTGCGCCCCGCGGCGAGGATCGACGCGGACCATCGCGAGCGCGGTCTTCGTTCCACCGATGTCGCCGGCCAGAACCCACACGCGGCGGCGAACTTACCATCCGCATCTCGGGCGCGCGCGAAGACGTCACGTTCGCCGGCCGAGCGCCGCGAGCCCGTCGCGGCGGGTGGCTTAGAGTCAGCCGTGGGGATTCGCCTAGATAAAAAAAGCCCCGGGTCGGGGTGGGGCCGCCCGGGGGGCGAAAGGAGGAGGTTGAGAGGTTCCTTTGCTCGATCGGGAGAGATAGCAATCTCGCGGCCAGGTCTCGCGAGAGTCGCAACTCCTTGACAGAGATAGGTTTGTCGCGGCGCGGCCGCGCGGATGTGACGAGAATTGTCAGCGTCCGGACGACCGCAGTTACGAGTATTTTCCGGCAGCCCCATGAACTCTGACCGGCTGCCCTGGCGAATCGCCGCGAAAGCGGCGGCGCTCCTGCTCCTCCTCGCCGGCGCGGCCGGGTGCTCCTACGTGTTCTCGGAGAAGCGCACGGTCTACCAGTTCGATCCGAGCTACGGCGTGGACAGCCCCGAATTCCGGCGCTCGCTCGAGGCGCTCGGGACCCAGATGGTTTCGGGGAACCGCGCGTCGCTCATCGAAAACGGCGACGGCATCTTCCCGGCGATGCTCGCCGCCATCGCGGGGGCTCAGCGATCGATCAACCTCGAGATGTACATCTTCGACCACGGCGAGATCGGGACCCGGTTCGCCGCCGCGCTCGCGGAGCGCGCGCGGGCGGGCGTCGAGGTGCGTCTCCTCGTGGACGGCTTCGGCTCGAGCCTCGGCCCGCTCGAGGAGCAGATGCTCTCCGCGGGTGCGCGGGTGCGCGTCTACAAGCCCCTCAGGATGTACTCGATCGACCGCGTCGGTCACCGCACGCACCGGCGCATCCTGACCGTCGACGGACGCCTCGGGTTCTGCGGCGGCGTGGGGATCGACGACCGCTGGAAGGGCGACGCGCGCAGTCCCACCGAGTGGCGCGACACCATGATCGAGATCGAGGGACCCGTCGTCGCGCAGCTGCAGCACATCTTCGCCCAGGACTGGGTGCACACGACCGG
>Ga0070667_100000341_pt1 | contig 52156 bp, 90 predicted proteins | sample KBSS33metaG_FD_64659 | JGI IMG/M metagenome (GOLD analysis project Ga0070667, IMG submission 64659) | Switchgrass rhizosphere microbial communities from Kellogg Biological Station, Michigan, USA - KBS S3-3 metaG | ecosystem: Host-associated > Plants > Roots > Rhizosphere > Soil ...
GCACTTCCCGAGATGGCCTGGCCGCAGGTTGCAGGTACCGACGACCGTGCCGTCAGGCAGTTTGAGCGGCGCGCCGCACGTCGGCTCGGGTGTCATTCGCTGTCCTCGTCATCGTACGGCGCGCAGTCGATCGAATACTGCGGCAGTGGCTCTGTGCGATACGCGCCATTCGACTCAAGCCCCGGCTCCAGCCATTCCCATGTGTCGAGCCCTTTGGGAGGGCCGAAGTCTAGACGAGGCTTTTCGTCTGACTCGCGCAGGTCGTTGTATTGGTACTCGCCGCCGCCGTCGAGGAGCCATCCAAGGAAGTCGTGCCGGTCCTCGTCGGTCTCGAAGTTCAGTGTCAGTTTGAAACTCATCGTCGCCTCCTATCGCTCCCTGTTCGCCTGTACCATCGCCAAGAACGCGCGCCTGTTGCGCCGCCTACCGATGACCAGCTCGAGCCGGTCCTTGCAGTCCTGGCACGTCACGTTACCGATGGCCCGCACGTACGGCAGCAGTGCGCCGCGCTGGCCGCACATGGCGACGTCGATGTCCGGGCCGTTGCGGTAGTGGCGCGGGCCGGGAAGTGGGGCGGTCACCGGAACCGCCTATCGGTCATGAGGAGCGATTCGAGGATTGAGGCTGCCTTGTTCATCGTGTTGAGCACGTCCTCCTCGACCCATGCCCATTTCGACCAGCCAGCGTAGCCAGTCATCGGTAGCGCAAGGTCGCGGCACCATTCGGTCGCCGCAACGATCTCCCGCCTGTCCTTCGCAGTCAGCCGGCCGTAGTCGATGCTCATCGTTTCCTCCTATCGCGTTCCCATCTGCCGTCACCGCCGCGCACCCACGGACCGAACTCGCGTGCCAGTGCCAACTTCTCGCTACTCAAGGCCATGGCCAGTCGCGCCAGTGCGTGCCAGTTCATCGACGCTCGTCACCAGCTTCCACGGGTCGCGCGCCATGACTGGCCCTCCTCGGTCGGCTTCGCTTTGAAATACTTTGAGTCATCCGTGCGCGGCCACGAAAACCCGCAGCCGCATCCGTGCTCCCCGTAGCAGTGACCGACCCACGTCTCCTTCGGGCCGGTGCAACCTGACGTCCCCCACTGCGTAAATGCGTCACACTTCGGACAGAAGAAATCGCCGTCGTCACCGTTTGCGATCTTCGGTCCAGCATGCAGCGGACGGCGGCAGTTCCAGCACTCGCGCGCATCGTTGACGTTGCCGTAATTGCAGGCGGCGCACGTCCACCAGCCAGCCGACTTGTGCCACAACTTGCTGGTCCATCCGGTGCTCGCCGGCTCCGCCTCCCCCGCCAGCCCGTCGAGCGCCAGGCGTTCGATGTAGTTCAAGGTCAACGCTCGCTCTGGGTCGTAAGCCGTGCGTGCTTCCCGTACATCCGCGAGCAACCGGCGAAGTGCGTCCGCGGCGGTCATGGCGCTGCCTTCGTCCACCTAGTGACGTCATCGGCAATGGCCGTCAGTGCTGCGGCTTCTCGCGTCCCAGAAACAGAGACCATGATGCGACAGTGATTCGCGACCATCTCGAACGCCTCTTCCCGCGCGCGACGGACAAGCTCGTCGATCATGCAATTACACGGCTCGTGGTGCTCGCACTCGCGGCACATCTTGCACCCCGGGTCGTCGCAGTCGACGTCGTCATCGCCGACGTGCCCCAGCAACTCCAGCGCAGTCTTGAGCTTCACTTCGTCCTCGCTTTCATCTGTGCGTCGCGACACTTCCATGGCCTGAAGACCTTGCGCTTCTGTGGCTGTATGACCGACAGACAAAACAGTGAGCAGAATGCGCGATCCGGTACTACCAAGCGGCCTTCCTTGTCTCTGAATCCGAATCCGTGGTCGCGGCGCAAGTATTTGCACCCGTCGCACGTCTCCTGGTTAGTTGGATTGATTTCGATCGCGACCCGAAGTCTCGATCTCCTCACTTCGTCCTTGCTTTCTTCGGCGCGCGAGTTGCGGCGTCGATGGCTCGCAGGGCGTTTGTCTCGATCATTCCGAGCTGGTGATAGATGTCGACAAGGTGCGGCGCGATCAGCCGGCGAATCCGCCGCCGCTCGGCACGAATTGCCGAATCAATCGCAAGGTCTTGCAGTGCCGTTGCGACGTCTGCGTCCTCCAGTTTCACCGCCGCCTGCGCGACCTTGCGCAACGCCAGCAGTTCGGCATGCATGTTCATGAAGCGGCGCCACTCTGACTCGCCAGCGTTGGAAGCGACCGCAACCAGCTTCTTCAAGTCCTCGTCCGTCACGCGCCTCATCGCTCCAGCTCCTCGAAGTCCGGCATGTTGTCGTAGTCGGCACCGTCGAGCGCGAGGCTTTCGGCGATTTCTCGCCAGTTTAGATTGCAGTCTGCGCAGTTGTCCGAATGGCCGTCGAACACCCATTTCGTTGAGTCGAAGCGACCGATGTGTCCGAAGCCGTCTGGGTGCGTGCGGCGTTCCATGAACAGCCGCCGCTCGTCGTCGGTCGGTGGAATCCACTCCACAAACGCCTCGCTCCATTGGTTGCCGCACATCACATGAATTCCATGTTCCCCGAAGATGCACCTGACGCCTTTCCCGACGGCGCTTATCTTGAATCGACCATTTGGATAAGGTGCGTACACCAACCGAACCTGCATGCCGACGCGCGGCTGGATGTCCTTCGATGATTTCATTTCCGCACACTCCTCGTCGAATTCCATTGGCCTGCCCATGAACGCCTCGGCCCGTGCCTGGCGTTCTCGCCTCACGTTCGGATCTGCCCACAGCACGCGTTGGTTCGCCATCACGGGTACCTCTCGGTTCCGACGGCACTGAAGTCAGGCCCAGTGTCGTCAAAGAAGGCCATCAAGTCGCCGCGCCACCGCACCTGTTTGACGATTCCAGTCTCGCCGTTGCGGTGCTTGGCGATGATGATTTGCGTGTCAGCGCCCTGAATCCAGGGGAACAGCACGATATCGGCGTCTTGCTCGATGGCCCCCGAGTCGCGCAGGTCCGACAACACCGGCATGCGCGGCACCCCGCCGGTGACGTTCTGGCGATTCAACTGCGCCACGAGAATCAACGGGCACTTCAGGTCCCCTGCGAGGACCTTGAAGGCGCGGGACATGGCGGCCACCTCGAGCTGCCGGTTCTCGGCGCGACCGTCCGACCGCACGAGCCCGAGGTAGTCGACCACAAGCAGAGCCAGGCCGCCGCGGGCGTACCGCGACCGCCACCGGCGTGCCTCGGCGGCGATGCGACCGACGGACAACTTGCGGTCGTCGACCCACAACGGGATGCCGCGAATCTGCCGGTCGGCCTTGTGGATCTTGTCCCACTTAGCCAGGTCCACGTCGCCGTTCGTGATGCCAGGGACCTCGCCGACGAACGTCAGCGCCCGCTCGATGAGCTCCTGGCGCGACATCTCGAGCGAGAAGCACAGCGACGGCACCCCAGCCATCGCGGCGCGGATGGCTGTGACCCACGCCAGCGACGACTTCCCGCCGCCCGGGTTCGCCGCCACGACGATTTGCTGGCCAGGACGGAGGCCTCCGAGCATCCCATCGAGCGACATCAGGCCTGTCGGTACCGAGCCGGTGCGCGTGTTCTTGGCCCTGGCCTCGATGGCGTCCTTCGCCTCGTCGAGCGCGTCACCGACGCGAACCGGACCGTCGTCAGCCGGAACTTCGAGCGCGTCGATGCTCGCCCGCGTCTCTGCCAGTAGTTCCACGAGTTCTGCCGACCCAGCCGCCCGCATCGCCGTTTCGGTTGCAAGAGCGATCAGCCTCCGACGGACAGCCCGTTCGCGGACCAGTTCGGTATAGTGCCGCGCGCTCTCGGCCGTCGGGACAGCCCCTGACAGCTCGAGCATGTACCCATCGCCGCCTTCGAGCCGCTGGATCATCCCGCGCACACGGAGTTCGTCCATGACCGTCAGCACGTCGAGCGTTCCGCGCTGGTCGCACTCGCGCATCGCGTCCCAGATTTCGCGGTGAGCCGGGATGAAAAAGTCGTCGGTGGCCAGCATGCCGGCGAGCTCGGCGAAGACGGCCGGCTTGATCAGAACCGAGCCGAGGACGGCTTTCTCGGCGTCGATGCTGTGCGGTGGGTTGGGTGAGTTACTCATGGGTTAGGTCCAAGTTTTCGAGGCGTTAGGATCGGGTAATAGGGCTGTTGGACCTCGCGCGGCGGGCCGGTCGCGCCGTTCGCGATTCCGCCGATACGATCCTGGGCACGATTGCACCATCGAGTCAGAAAGGCCGGCATTCCCGACGAGGTCTTTCGCTTCGTGGGGTTCGCATTCACCCACGCGAGCGCTTTCTTTGCCTCTGCGAGAACATCGATCCCTGGCCAGGCGTCAGCCCATGCGTCGAGCATCGTGCGCGTGAGTCCGAATTCCTTTGGTCCCCGACCGACCGTTGGGAAAACCAGAATGGCCGGCTCGGACGCCGCCGGAGGCGGCTCGGAGCAACTCTCTTCCCGGTCGTCTTCCAGATCGAGGTCCAGATCCAGATCAGGCGCGTCCGGTTCGCGAGCTATTCGCGAATCATTCGCGGCTGTCGCGCGAGTGCCGATCGATATGACTGCTGATGGCGCATCTGGGCCTGGGCACATGGGTTTCCCTGGCTTGTCGACTTTCTGGTGCTTCGACCAGCCGGTGATGTGCCCATACGCCTGCCCGCCTACGGTGTAGAGCTTCAGCAGCCCTACCGTCGCCAGGCGTTCGAGCACAGGCCCGACGTCATCCTCGTGAGCCCAGAGCACGGCGCCCTGGATCCGTGCCTTCGCAGCTCGGAAGTTGCCGTAGTCGTCAGCAACCAGGAGGAGAGAGACGAATACCCTGAACTCAAGGTGAGACAGAGTTGCCGTCTTCTCGTCCTCGAGAAGTTCTGGCTTGATGGATCGGATCCTCGCCACCTAAGAGCCCTTCTTCCGGTCTCTACGGATCTTCGACGGATTGACGTCGCCACCTTGAATCAACGACGTGACCTCGTCACCAGAGAGACCTCCGATCGCGTCGCCGATGCCGCAGGCGTTCTCATACGAGAAGACTCCGACGTTCTCTCCGGATCGAATGGCACCAATCGCCTCGATGTACCCGAGGATCTGCATCTTCAGTTTGCGGTCTAATGCGAGGCAGTCTTTGATCCTGTTGTCGAGGACTGTCTCAAATCCGTGGCAATCCTCGCACAGTGTCGTAAGGCTACCGCCGTCGTATTCCCAAGGCTTCTTTCCGCGTTGGTACACCTTGTGGTGGACGTGCAGCGGCTTCTCGATCGCGCCGCATTCCTGGCACGTAAACCCGTCGCGCTGAAGAATCTCAAGGCGCTTTCGCTGCCACCTCGGGTCACGGAGCAGGTCGATATACGAAGCCACCTACGCGCCCTCCTTCCAACGCCATGGCTTTAATCCCGTGTCGAGCTCGCCATACACGGCAAGCATCAGGTCCTTTGGGAACGCCGTCCGGTGCCCCATGAACGTCACGCGCGGGTTCAGCCCGAGCACGAGCGCGCGGCCGTGCACGTAGTCGCAAGCCCAGTTGGCCGTCGTCAGAGGGACGAGCAGGAAGATGCGCCGGTCCTCGTTAAGCGGCGTCTCGGCGCACTTCTTAGCCCAAGGCGCGATGTTGCCGAACGGAGGGTTGAGCCACAGGTTTCCGGCGATGTCCCAGTCAGCCCAAGACGCCAGCGCGTCGACGGCAAACATCGAACCAGGCCCAAAGTGCGAATCTCCTGTTGGGTCGCCAACCACGTTGTTTTCCGCCGTCGCGGCCAGGTCGAAGTCCATCTTCCCGAAGCGGCGCTCGACCGCATCGAGCAAGTCGCGTGGCGTGCAGACGGTCTGTTCGGACCTGCCAGGCTTCTGGATCGGCATGAAGCTCATCGCTTCCCCGTGTGGCCAAATCCGCCCGCACCCCGCGCCGTCTCGCTAAGCTGCTCGACGCGGACCAGTTCGACGCGCTCGACCGGCGCGATGACGAGCTGGGCGATGCGTGTGCCGCGCATGAACGCGAGCGGTACCTGCAACACGTCCATCGCATCGCCGCTCGGCAGGTACGTGACGACGACGGAGATTTCCCCTCGATAGTCGCTGTCGATCGTCCCGAAGTGAACAAGGATTCCCTCGGCTGACAGCGACGACCGGGGCCTGATTTGTCCTTCGAAGCCCTGCGGTATCTCGACGCAGAGCCCGGTTGCGACCTTGACAGTTTGTCCGCAGCGAACCGAAAAAAGGTCCGCGCAGCACAGGTCGATTCCTGACGCGCCGGCCGTTTGGTACGCGGGTGGCGGCACGTCGGCGAGCAGCTTGTAGCGGAGGGTCGTCATCGGCGTGCCTTCGCCTTCGTAAGCGCGCCGCGGAGAGCGGACATGGATCGGCGCATGGTCTCCATCTCCTCGATTCGCTCGATTGCACGCCTCTCGGCGCAGTACGGGCACGTGTACGAGACTCCGTGCTCTGTCGCGCAGAACCTGCCGCACTCGTAACAGCGGCGCTCGTCCAGCTCGATGTTGCGCTGGATGATCATGGAAGTCCCTTGAAGACCAGCACGGCCATCATGCCGAGCATCACGGCCAGTAGATTCAGCCAGCGGACGGGCGGGAGTGGTTGGCGGTTCATGGGTTGCTCCTGAGCCAGCCGCGAAGGTCTTCCAGGTCGTGAAAGACCGGGATCAGGTGGTCCCTGGCGGTCTCGATTTCTGCAAGCGCTCCCTTCGAATCAGGCCACCCGGGTACCGTCATCAGCGCATCGCACCTGAGCAGCAACGCAGCGGTTGCCTCGTACCAAAACTCCGGCGTGCAGGTTCCGACGAAGAAGCGCGTATTTGCGTGCGGAATCAGCGGCGCCGCGCCAAGGTTCGCAACCTCGATACCGACGTCCTCGGCGCGCCTGACGTTCTTCTCGCATTCCCAAGCATTCGGCGCCGTGAACTTCCCGGCGATGTAGACAACCTTCACGCCGCCCTCGCCTTCCCCGCCGACAGCAGCTTCCCGACCCGCGCCGACAGCAGCTCGTCGGTCGCAAGCCGCCGCTCGAACGCCGCCGCCTGTACTGAGATGGTCGACCTGTCGCGCCGAAGCACCGCCGCGATGTCGCGCGTCCGATAGCCGCGCTGGATGAGCACGTACGCCACCAGGTCGCGCAGGCCGGTGTGGGCGCGGTGCCTGCTACGGCCGGTCGTCACCTCGCGCAGCACGGAGCGCCAGTCGCCTGCTACCTGGGACCGGACGATGGTCTCGACCATCAGCGGCAGCTCGACTGGGACGGCCACGACGGGGCGCGCCTTGGAGTCGCGGCCGATGCTGGACATGGCTAGGCGGAAGGCGGTGTGACGGGGCTCGCCGGATGCGACTAAGCGCTCGTAGAACTCAGCAGCGGCCGACAGCGATGCCTGGCGGCGGGTGGCGGATGTCATGGCGTGGACGCCTTCATCTCGGTCAGGATGCGCGTCGCGATCTTGGCCGACAGGATCAGCGTCTCGTCGCCGTACTTCTTCCGGTAGGCGGCGTAGGCGTAGGCGGTGTAGGCGTAGGCGGCGTAGGCGGCGTCGGCGGCGGCGGCGTCGGCGGCGGCGGCGGCGGCGGCGGCGGCGGCGGCGTCGGCGTAGGCGGCGTAGGCGGCGTAGGCGGCGTCACGCGCCCATCTGGCTGCTTCTACCGTCCCCTCGGTCTCGCACTTCTTCGCGGGCTCTTCCAGGCCCGCGCGCCGCAGGAACACCGGGACAACCTCGCGAATGGTCGCCTGAGTGAGTCTCAACAGGAACACCTTGCGGTCCAGGTGCGCCGTCCCGAGCAGCGCCAGTCCAAGGTCGCGCAGGCCGTCCGCCCTGGCCATCTCGCTCGACCAAGCGGCGTCATTCAGGCGGATCGCGAATCGCGCAGCAGCAGGTAGCACGCACGGCGACTCAGCTGCGTCGGTTAGAGTCCCGCCGCATGCCAGATTCAGGCACGCCATGATGCACGCGTGTTCCGTGTCGCCGAGACCAGACGGGAGGCCGCGGGCAAGGAGCCTGTCGTAAACGGCCCGGTCGAAAGTAGGCGCGCTCACGGCGCCCTCCTAGAAACAACCTCACGCGCGCTATTCCTGGTGGAAGTATTCATCCCAGCCTCCTGTAAAAAGAGTCAGCCGCTTCGCGACCCGTAATGCCCCCGCTTCGACGCCAACGGAACGGTGTCAAGGCGGCCCATGGACGGGCGGAGCGGGGGCAATACCGAACGCGAAACGACGTTGTTCATGAGCGCCTTGACACTCGATTAGTCTCACGACCGCGTAACATACGCAAGAAGTTTCGTAGCGAAATCGAAGCACACGATCCCACACGGTTACCTACACGACAAGAAAGTCGCGAAAATCCGCCGTCTGACGCGTCACCCCGGAAACGCACGGCGCTTCGCTGCCAGGTCCGCAGATGGTAACCCAAGGCGACGGGCCTCGGCGTCGAGCTCGGCCCGCTGCTCTGCTGTCACGCGGTACACGATCGGTTTGGTTGCGCTGCTGCCCGTGCTCACCGGGCGCCCGCGTGGCAGCTCGCCAGTGGCCAGCGCGAGCGCCCGCCGCTGACGTAGCACCAAGCGCCGGAACGCCGCCTCAGTGGTCCACGATGGCGTCTGGCCGGTCCCTCGGTCCTGGACCCAGGATCCGTCCCGCCCGCGATGGAATAGGCCCCATCCAGCCCCCTTCGAGTCCTTCTCTGCGCCGTACTCGATGCCCTCTATGGTCGTCGTCAGGTAGGCCATGGTCAGGCCTCCGCCGCGCAGGACAGCGTCTCGACGACCGTCTCGCGTCCTCGGCCGCCGGTGACGATTTCGATGGATGCGCGCTCCGGGTGCTCCATGTCGTCCAGGACGATCTTGGCCTGGGCGGCGGCGAGTCGGCGCGCATCCTCGAGCGAGAATGCCGTCTCGACGCAGTTTCGCATCACGTCACCCTCCGGCATACGGATGGCGAGGACAATTCGATGAAGGGTCTTTGTCGTGTTCGTCATGAATACTGTTGTACAGGAACTGTATTACCTGTGCAACAGTATATCGACAAGCAACCGACGATTAAGACGCGCCGCGGCTGTCGCCAGCCGCCCCCGCCACGATCTGATTCGTCAGGGTCGCGGGCGAGCGGTGCGGGCCCTTGCGCGTCGCCTGCTCGAGCAGTTCGTGGGCGGCCTCGATGTCCTTCGAGTTGACGCGGATGTACCCGGCGGTCGTCGTGAGCGACGCATGGCCGGCGATCTTCTGGATGGCGCCAATTGGAGCCCCGAGCCGGTGCAGGCGGCTGATGGCCGTCCCGCGCAAATCATGCAGGCGGACCGACTTGTCCCCGGCCGCTGGCTGAAGCTTCGCCTCGTCGGCCGCCCGCCGCCAGCGTGACGTGATCGTCGCCTGGTGCCACGGGCGCTTCGTCTCCGGGTTGCAGAAGACCCACGGCGAGCCGGGCACCCTCGGCACGGCCTGGAGCGCCTCAATGGCCCTGGACGTGAGCCGGCCGGCGCGAGCTCGCTTAGTCTTCGTGCGCGCCGCTGGGATGGTCACGGTCCCTGACGCCATGTCGAGGTCGGTCCATTCGAGCAACCGGATTTCGTCCCGCCGCATGGCCGTGTCGACCGCCACGATGATGAACGCCTGCATAGTCGGGTCGAACCGCTCTAGCACGGCCGCCTCACCGTCGGCGCTCACCTCCGTTTCGCGCTTCGGCGCGCCGCGCTCGCGCTTGACGTCCTTCCAGGGGTTCGACGCCATCCGGCCCGTGCGCACCGCCCAGCCAAAGAACGTCGACATGCGCTTCAGGTGCAGGTTCCGGCTCGTCGAGCAGAACCGCGCGCGAATGGCCGGATCATCCCGGTAGTCCTCCCAGTGCTGGACTGTGATGGACGACGCTGCGAGCTCTCCGATGCGCGCCAGAATCGGCTTCGTCATCGAAATCATCGACCGCACCCAGTGCTCAGCTTCCTTCGCGGGCAGCGTCGCCAGGTACCTCGTCCAGAGCTCGCCGACGGTCACGCGCTCGAGCGCCGCGCCCTCTTCGTCCGTGTCCAGCAGGGCACGTAGGGTCGCGATCGTCTGCACGATCTGGCGGCGGGCGTCTGGCGTCACGATCTCGTGTCAGTGCACGTGGTGCATTGTGGTACCAAGTGTTTGGAAAACCGCGTTATCATTCAGACAAGCGGAATCGCCCCGCGTCAGCACAGAGCGTGCCTACGGGTTTCCTTGATTTCGCGGCGCAGCCGGCCGATTTCCGGCACGCCCCGGTTTCAAAATCCGAAACACCGACTATCGCGTCCGGCCCGCGGCCGGCCTGGACGATGGCGTCCGGCTGCCGGTCAGCGGCGACGTGAGCGAGGCGGCGCCCATCGGCGGGCGCGCTCGAGGCAGCGGATCACCATGTTGCCGAGGAGCGCTTGGTCGCGGCTGATGTCATGGAGCTCGCGTTCGACGTCCGAAAATCGCCGGTCATGGTCGTCGACTCGGCCCTCAAGGCGTTTGATTCGGCCGAGGATTGGGTTCCCCGATGGCGACACGGATGGCAACTTGGATCGCCTTGGCATCGAGTCAGCCGGTGGAATGGCGCCCGGGCGGGCGTGTCAGTACGCCGCCCGGGCGCGTCGGTCAGAACCTCAGATCGTCCTCACTTGGAGGCGGGACATCGTCGGGAGGAGGCAGTGTGTCGTTACCGCTCCATTCGTCGCTTGGCGGCGGAGCGCTCGGAGCCTGTCGCTCGGCCTTCTTGCCGGCCACCGCAGGGATCCCCTTCAGCGTCGACTTGAGTTGGGCCGAGTATTTCCGCAGGGACGTGGAATCAAGCGGCTTCTCGAAGGTGAAACCTCGAGTCGCGGGATTGATCCACTTTACCTTCGCCCGCGTCTTGTTCTCGTACGTCTCGTGCTCGACCACGATCTGGCACTCGATGTCCGGGTGCTGGTCGGCGAACTTGTCGATGTCGTCACCGGTGAAGCCGCACGCGCGCAGGGACTCCAGCGACCGCTCGGCCACGGTCTTACCGGATTTGCCGGCGGTGTCGGCAAAGTACAGAAAGGCCATGATCTTCTGTCCTGCGCATGGCCCGTTCAGAATTTCGAAGGAGACGGCGGCGACGAAGGGGCTGTTTTTCGTGCCGGGGCCCCACTGGATATGGACCGGTCCTTTCTCGGTCTCGACGGGGGAAACGACTGCTGCGTAAGTACCTTCTGGTAGCATGATGATCCTCTCTTTCGATCGTGGTTGGTCTACTGCTGTGACTCGTTGGCCACCGTCGGCCGGTCCTTTAGCTTGGCGAGGATGCGCGAGAGCGCGGCCGGGTCGTCCTTGGCGCCGGCAACCGCTGAGGCGACCTTTGCCGGCAGGGCTTGGTCACCAATGCGCTTGACCTCATCTTCGATCGCAGCCTTCAGTGCCGGGACCTCGTTTTCGTAGCCAGCTTCGACGGCGGCAGCGAGGGGGGCCCACGGGTTCTCGATGTCGATCTCGACCTCCTCCGGGAGCGCCAGCCGCGACTTCGCGTCGAATGCCGCCGAGTGCGAGAGCATGAGCAGGCGACGTCCTGTGCTGAATCCCTTCGGGCGCCCGTTCTTATTGCCGAGCTCCTTTGCCGCGTCGTCCTCGTGGCGAACGAACCCGGTCAAGTCGCACCAGCCCTTCAGGAAGCCGGCGGCCTTGTCGTGTAGTGCAGGTTGATAGCGGTCGTAGTCCGGACCGGTCGGGTTCTTGTACGCCTTCACAATCGAGTGCGCGATGAGGACGACGGACATTCCGCGGTTCGCTCGGAGGCGATCCAGCCGCGCGCACAGCGCCCGCCATTCGTCGACGGCCATCACGTACCCCTTGCCGTACCCGAACGACTCGATCGACGTGAGCGATCCGTCCTTGCCGCGCGCCGATGGCTCGGACTCGCGCTCGATGATGTGCTGCCACAGCATGGCCTCGATGCGGTCGACGGTGTCCAGCACCAGCGTTTTGAACGGGTGCGGATTGACAGTCAGATCCTGGATGGCAAAAAGAATCTCGCTGTACCGCTGCGGCACATGCCCGCCTGGTTCGTCACGGAACTGGTAACGGGCAACATTCAAGCGACCTGACCCGTCGTCAGCGTCGAGCCAGATGGGCTCCGGGGCCGCCGAGGCAAGGGTGCTCTTTCCGGTCCCCTCGGCTCCATAGAACATGTAGCGCAAGGGCGCGCGAAGGCGCTCTCGCTTCACGGCGCCGAGGCGGCTCAGTGGCGCCTGTGGCTTGGGCGGTGCTGTGGTTGCGGCTGTAGCTGCTGCGGGCATGGTTCCACTCCTCTTTCGTGGTTTCTGGTCGGTCACGCTGACTTCAGCGTGAGCTCTTTGTAAATTCGATTGGTCTTGATGCTGTGAATCGTTTCCTTCCTGACTCCGAACTCACGTGCGAGATCGCATTGCCTGTGACCATCGCCAAGCCGCCGTCTGATTTCAGCGACCTTCTCGTCAGAAAGCTTGCACGGCACCGCGCGATTCAAGACTTGTTGCCGACGGCTCGCCCAGCGGCAATTCTCGGGCTCGTAGTTACGACTGTTGTCAATTCTGTCGATGGTCATTCCGACTGGCCGAGGGCCCATGTCGGCCAGGAATGCCTGGAATTTCTCCCATCTCTCGCAAACGGTAATTCCGCGAGCACCGTACGACTTCCAGTCTGAGCCTTGGCGAGCGCGGACCCTCTGCCACATAGCTCGCCACGATTGGTACTCTGGTGACGTTGCGCCTGTTCCTCTGTGCCCGTGTCTGTCAGCCACCGTTAACTCCCGCCTGGATGCTCAATTCCTCGTGGACGTTCTCCGTCCGCCGAAATTTGGTCTCGTCGTCGAGAGATGCGACACCACTGCACGCGTCGAAGAACGCGCAGGTTCGCCCGTACATGTGGCAGGCGCCCGGATTCCTCGGCGCATGGTCGATGCTTGCCAGTTCCCGGATTTGGAGCGCGGTCGCCTCAACGTCCCTGGCAGACTCTTCGAGTTCGCTCTCGAGGCGGACCACCTCACCGCGGGCGAAGTAACCGTCTGGCGCTTTCGAGATCAGCCCGGCCAGCCGATCGCGGAATTCCTCGACGGTTTCGTCCGACTCGCGCTGCTTGGCATAGAGGCGCCCGTCCTTGGTGTATTTGCGCTGGTCCTCGGGCGTTGCCTTCAGTGGCCTTTGACTCGGCCGCACGATCACGTCGTAGAAACAACCTTCGGGCTCGTACCCGAGCGCGCGGCACCCGCCGAAGTAGATCGACACCTGCGGGTCCATCCGAAGCCGGTTCCAGTATGTCGACCCGGCCGACAGGTCGGCTCCGGTGGTCTTGTGTTCGACGAACCAAATCGAGCCGTCGATGCGCTTCCGCACGAGCTTGTCGAACTTGCCGGCGACGCGCAGCCGCTTCCGGCCTGGCACCATGGCCACGAATTCAACCTCGACGCCGATGACTTCCAATTCGTGCATCGTCGGCGCCCACCGCGCGTCGTAGGCGACCATCATCACGCTGGCCTTCGCGAATGCGGCATCGTCGACAGCCGGGGCCTTCGACCGGTAGTCGGCCATCGCCGACAGCGCCGACGACAGAGCCAGCCCTGAAAACGGCACCGTGTCTGCCGTCTCCGGCATGGCGGCGTCCTTGTATGTCGACCACCACGCGTCTAGCCCCGCGTGGAACAGGCTTCCGAAATCAGCATCCTCACGCTCGGTGAGCGCGCGATAGCCGAGGTTGTAAGTGTTCTGGTGATATCGCTGGCACAGGTTGAACGCGGCCAGCCTGGACTTCGTGATGACCTCGACCACCGCTACACCGCCCCCCTGCTGATGAACCTGCCAGCACGGTCCAGCGCCTCGGCGACGGTCCGCACGCCGCCGTCGATGGCTCTGATCTCGCCGTCGCGCCAAAGCTCAACCGTCCAGCAGCCGGATTCCTTGACGATGTGGATCGCGAGGGTCCCGCGGGCGGCCATCTCAAGCATCTCGCGCGCCGCCAGCAACTTGGATCGCGCCATGTTCGTGTCCGTCATGGCCGCTCTCCTGCCCGCACGGCTTCGTTCGCCTGGTCCATCACCCCACCGCGCCCGTAGACCTCAGACGGGTGGGCGTGCCAGTCCTCGCCGAGCTTGAGCTGGCGCCAGTGGTACAGCTCATGAGCGATTGACGTCCACGACAGAGCGCGGCCAGGCTGCCAGGCCACCGCGATGCCCTCCTCGGGGTTCGTATCGCCGTCGAGGCAGCCGCGCGACGTCCTGAACCCGATCCAGTCGTCGAGAAACATCGGGCAGGCTGGATCCAACTCGTCTCCGGTCACCCAACGCACGGTTGGCGGCGGCGTCTCGCCCATGCCGTACGAATCGACCCAGATGGACCGCGTCGCCTCGGCCTGGCCCGGGAGTTCGTAGACCTCGCCCGGCAGGCTCTCGTAGCATCCGGCGAGCGCACAGGCATGCAGCGCCAGCACAGACAGCCACTTCACGACCACACCGCCCTTCGGCACAGTGCCTCTACCGCCAGACACTCAACCTCCTCGGCGGTGAGCAGAAGAAGCGCGGTACGGTCGTCGACGCGAAGCCACGAGCCGATGAGGCGGACGTAGGAGCGCATTACCTGCTCCCCCTGAACGACTTTTCGATGGTGTCGAGCAGCGCGAGGCCGAGCGCGAGCACCACGATGGTGCCTACGATCATGTGCTTGTCCCACCAGTCGAACAGCGTCATCGGCACACCGCCGCGTCGTCGATCATCGCCCGCAGCGCGATGCCCGTGCAGAACTCGCATACCGACCGATCGTCCGGCAGCACGATCGAGGCGGTCACGCCCTGGCGGCACACGGCGCACGTCGCGGGCCGGGTCGACTTGATCAGCGTGACGTCCGGCGGGTCCTGACTGGAGCGGAAGGCAGATGCGGGAAGGTCGGCGAAGGCGGTCACCGCGCACCTCCGAATCGAGCCACCACCGTCACCTCGTCGGGGTCGACCTGTCTCGGCCGAACTTCGCCGTACGAACTCGCCACGCATGCAGCGATGCACGCCGACAGGCTCTCCGATGGCGAGGCAACCAGCGGCGCAAGGCGCGGCATGGCCGGGCGCTTCGGACCTGTGTCGTTCGCCGGTCTAGCGCGCTTCCCGGTCCCCTTGCACGCGGGGCACGAGTCGATCCCCTTCACGCCGTTCACCTCGACGGCAACCGCCCCAGTGCCGTCGCACGTGGAACACGTCTCCTCGGTCTCCATGGTCATCTCCTTCCACCGAATCGCCTTCACACGTCGGGATCCGAACCAAACGCTCGTCCGCTGCCAGGTCGTCACGCGCGCACCTCGGCGGTGACCTCGGCCTTCGCCTTCCTGTCCAGCTCGCGAATCAGCAGCCGCAGCACCCGGCCACGCTCAGGCCGCTCCGCGCCGCTCGCCTCGAGCCGCGCACGTACCCATTCGAGCGCGCGGAACTCGGTACATGGCATCGCGAAGTGGCGGGTGTCACCAAACTGCATCCACCAGCCACGACCGCCGCCTGGGCTGCGCTCGACGACCACGGATACCGTGCGGGTCACGCCCCACCCTCTTCCGCGGCTTTGCATGACGCACACAGGACGACCTCGTTGAACATCCCGCCGAGGACCTCGCCATCAGCGCCGCAGCTTTCGCAGCTGTCGCCGAGGGCCAGGCGGCAGGGGGCGCAGCGGTCGCCGGGGCAGCAGGTGGCGGAACCGCAGACCGACTCGACCGCTTCGTGGTTCATCGTTGCCATGTGTCTATTCATAGCGACCAATTAGACACACGTCAAACGCAAAGCGACTAGGTTAGACACGAAAAAATGCATCGCGTCTAGTCCGTGTCCTTGATGCCGTTCTTCCAGGCGTCCCGGGGAATGCCCCACGGATCTGCCTCGAAGAACTTCACCGCGTCTGCCGGGATGGCCCGGGCCGATTCGCTGCCTTTCGGCGCGTACCATGAACGGACAGTGGTCCGGGGGACGTTGCGCTTCAGGGCCTTTGTCACCTCGGCGGCCACATCGGGGATGGACTTCCCGAGAGCCTTTGCCCTGATGGGCAGCGGGTGGCGGCTCGTGAACTTCGGCCCCGACACTTTCGGTGTGTCCGTGCTTGACATCGTGTCTATTCTCATGTCATTGATAGACACGGTTGTCAATGGCCCCATCGCCCGAATCGCCTCGATCGTGTCGGCCGCGCCTCGAAGCTGCTTGGCTCGAGTCGTCAGTGCGGCGGCTTCTCGCTCGAACCTGTCGGCCAGGGCGCGGAGCTGGTTCGGCGTCATCGTCTCGGGCTGCTTCGGGTCGCTCACGGGCCAAACGTATCAGAGGGAGAGGTCGAGCATGAACGAGAATTCGATGTGGACGCTCTGCACGCTGCTGGTCGTCTCGATGTTCGTCGGGCTGGCCGTCGTCGGCAAGGGGTGCTGCGAGGCATCCGAGAAGACCATGCAGACGTGCCTGACGTCGGGTCGTCCGATCGCCGAGTGCGCGCTCATCGGCAGGGGGCGTCAGTGACCTTCGCCCGCATTCGCCCGCTGGAGCTCGCCGTCATCGTGTGCGGCGCGTGGGGACTGCTGGCCGGGCCGGTGAGCCTGGTCGTCTGGCTGATGGGAGGGAAGTGATGGACGCGCAGCGAGCCAAGTATCGAATTGTCACCGCCACTGACCCGGCGCTCTGGTGCGTCCGCCGCGTCTTCGGCGCCGCCGGTGGACCGGATGAGATTGCCCTGACGGCAGAGGGCATGGAGCGGGCGTTCTCGGTTGGCGCGCAAGTCCGCCGTGGCGCGCCCGCTCTGGCGCTTGAGGCACTCGCGACCGTCGGCGGGGAGGCCTCGTTGTCGGTCAGGAATGGCGCAAGGCTCAGTCCCACCGACCTTGGCCGCCGATTCGATCAGGCAGCGTGGGGCGTTCTCCGCTCCCTCGGCTATGTCGAAGGGCTGGACACCGTGCACCTCACCGCCGCAGGTAAACGGGCCGTCGAGGACGGCGCTGTCGAGCGGCGCCGGCTCCTTGCGCGCTGTCGCCGCGCCGCCGGGACGGAGTTGACGCCATGAAGTCCTGCGAGACGCACGGCGACGTCCACGGCGACATCTCGAACCGCGAGTGCATCAACTGCGGTCGCGTATGCTGCTCCGTCGGGCGTCCGTCGTGGCAGTGTGAGTTGTGCTGGAAGGCTGTCCAGCGAGCGCTGGCCGGACGCAAGAAGACCGAGGCCAAGCACAGGGAAGAGATGAAGCCATGAGCGCGCCGAGCAAGGAGGAGATGGAATGGGACCTGGTCGCCGAGGCCGTCTCAGAAGCCAGGAGAGCCGTCGCCGACGGAGAGCCAATGTATCTTCAGCGCGCCATCGTCGCGGTGGCAAACGCATATGTTCGGCGCGGAGACGAAAACGAACGGCTGCGAGCGGAGCGCGCCGAGTGCTTGGAGTTGCTGGAGGAAGTCGACGACGTCCTCGGCGAATCCGCCGACATAATATCAGATTGGCGAGCAGGCGAAGAGCCGCGAATCATGTCGCGGGAGTGGATCGGTAAGTACGACAAGCTCTGCGCAAACCTCCTAAGGTTTCTAGGCCAGCAGCCATGAGCGCCGACAAGCCCGAGCCTTGCTGGTACTGCGAGCGCCAGTCCGTCGAGCGGCGCAAAGAGAAGCTGACCGACAAGCCAGGAACGGAGCGCGATGTGTGCGAGCAATGCGCTGAAGACCTGCGCAAGGGCGACGAGATGTACCGAAGAGAGCGGATGCGAGACGGGAGGGACGAATGACCGCCGACAAGCCCGATGGTGGAGCTAATTGCCGCGTCTGCGGGCACTACGAAACGTCGCTGAAGCTAGCGACCGACCTATACGCGCATTGCCCCGCGTGCGGGAGAGGGGCGCATTGGATGCCAGTCGACGCCGACAAGCTCGAGGCGGGGCGGACGTGCGCCGTGTGGTGCGGGACTGGCGCCGGGCCTGACTTCCGCAGCTGGGGCGAAGAGACGTGGTGCACGCGGGAATGCGCCAAGGAGTGCAATCCGCTGAACCCGGCCCCGCGCCCCGTCGAGCCGCCCGTGAGATTCCCACCGGTCGGGTCAACGCACTGGAGCGTTGGTATCGAGCCGAAGCAGTCCCGCCCTGTCGAGCGCTGCTCGTGCGCGGAGAGCGTCGCGCTGCGGAAGGCGCTGGAGACGATTCGCATAAGGCTGGACGCATGGCCGGTTGCTCCTGCGAAGGAAATCTACGACATCGCCCGGCGCGCCTTGGCGCTCGGAGAGGAGACGACCAAATGAGACGACAGTGGACACTCAAAGACGCTGGTTTGTGCTTGCTGTGCTTTCTGCCATGGAAGTGCCTCGACGGACACTTCTTCCGGCACTGGCGGAAGCGACATGGGAAAGGCGCACGCAATGGGTGACGGCGCTGTCTGTACGAAGTGCACGGATACGCGTCTGACGTGCCGTTCGTGCTTCGACTTTCACATGAAGGCCCTGGCCGACCGAATCGCGAAGCTGGAGGCGGCGGTTGACGGTCTATTGGAGGTTTCTGACGCGATGAAACAGGCGTTCGACAATCTTCGGAAGATGGATGCGTGGCGCGAGTCATTCAGGCTACCTCTGTGTCCATTCGGCAGTAGATGCCGAGGTGATGCATGCTCACATGGGCGGGCAGACGCTCCGCAGCCCGCTAAGCCGCCCGCCGCTGCCACGGACGCCTTGGAGTCGGTAGAGCGAAACGCCGCTGCCGGACCCGCCGAGCAACCTGCAAACGCGGCTGATGAGTTAGCCGCCGCATGCAAGCGCGAGACAGTGCTGATGGCGCGAGCCATGTCAACCGTCGCGCTTGGAGCGCGGATAGAGCCAATCGAGCCGCCCGCGCCGGCCCCTCGGGTGGAGATGCGCGTTGCCGCAGAGCACGCCGATGAATACCTGGCCCAGCGGTTGCGCGAAGCCACGCCGTTTGGCGCTGAGGCGATCGAACGTGTGCTTGAGACGCCGCCCGCGCCGGCCCAGGGCGCACCCGCCGAGCCGCTGAAGCCGTGGCCAACGAATCGGCTTGCGTGGTGCTGCTGGTGCGACCGCCGCGACATTCCATCGGCAACAGCCAAGGACCACTGGCAGCAGTGCGAGGAGCATCCGGCTAACGAACGAATCGCCGCCCTCGAAGCGCGACTCGCCGCCGCCGAAACTGAGAAGGCAATGCTATCCGCCCACTGCGTCCGTGCCGAGCGCATCGCGCAGGAGAGAAAGGACAAGCTCGCCGCCGCCGAACAGTCGCGGGCGGTACTGGAGAAAGTTGTCGAGCACCATCGTGGACTGGCGGACAAAGTCATAGCCGCCGAACGGGAGCGCGACGAGACCGCCTGTGAACTGCAAACGTATCTCGTGCGCGAGGACAAGTTGATGCGGGAGCGCGACGAGGCTCGCCGAGACGCCGTTGGCAGAACCGCCCGCGAATCGTGGCAGCGAGCCGAGAAGGACCTCGTCGACGCCAGACGTGAAATCGGCGTGCTACAGGGCGCGCTGAACACCGCCCATGTCGCGAAGGATGCAGCGGTCGCTGCCGAGCGCGAACGGTGGCAGAAGTTCCACGACGAAGAGAAAGAACGGTGGCGCGCGGGCCTTCAACGTGCGAACGAGGCGGCAGAGAACCGCGTCGCGAACGTAATCTCCGACTGCCTGCGCATCGTCGAGGCGTACGAACCGCGCCGTGACGTGCCGGCCGACTGGAGTTACCAGGGCGCGTTGAGCCGAGTCGCCGAGGCCATCCGCGACGGGCGACCGGCTCCGAAATGAGCCGCTACGTGCGGGCGAGCTCGACTACGTCCGCCTCTGTCTCGACAACTCGGTAGCTATCGCCCCAACGCAGCGCCATGTCCGCCTGCTGGCCTTGCAGGGCGCGGCGGGACTTGGCGCGATTCGGGTTCTTTACCTCGATGAGGTAGACCGTCCCACGGTGCGTCCTTCCGACAAGGTCAGGAAAGCCGCGTCCGACGTCGCTCGTGTCCTCGACAGCTGCGAATAGGGCGCGCGCAAGGTTCCGTAGTGGGACGTGGTTCGCATCTACGTGCCTCGCCCTCCGCATCCTACCAGCTTGCCCCGACTCCGACGCCGCCAGCCATACCTGTGGTCCCCCAGATCCCCACGAAAACCGGCCCCAGTACGCGCCGCTGGACGATGATGCCGCCAACGAATGGCGCCGGGGCAAGTAGGTTGCGCCCGCCTAGTTGAGCACCTGCCAAGACCGATGCCGACCAGTTCGGCCGCGACTCGACTGTGTGAGTCTCGACGGTGGCCTGGTGCGCCTCGCTCTGCCGCTCCTGCGTGCCCTGCGTGTGATCCTGGCGCTTCGTCTCGGCCTGTGAGTCGCGCTCGAGGTACTGCGTAACCGTCGTGACCTTGTCAGGACCGGTGCGCCACTGAGTGACGACGTGCTGCTTGACCTGTACGTCGTGCTGCACCTGCACGTCATGCACGATTTTCTCGACGACGCGGTCCTTGTAGACCACGTCGGTCTTTACGACGTCCCTTGTCCGTTCGGGGCCGTGATGCCGCCCCCACAGCAGCCCGAGCAGCGCCGCGACGGGGACGAGCCCTAACCAACGCGGGCTCATCGGCAGTACCTCTTTCCCACGGCCGCCCCGTCAGCGTCGGACGGCCACGGCAGCACGGCAAGGTTGTGCCCCGCCGCTGGGTCGTACAGCGTCGGCGCCTCCTGCATGATGGTGCTGCGGTCGTGAGCCAGCCCCAGGACGTGGCCGAATTCGTGGGCCGCGATGACGTAGACACTGCGAATGTCCGACATGACTTGGAATTTCACCTCGGCAGAGTCCGCCGAGCATCGCCACTTGCCGGCCATGGCGCCGAGGTACGTCTCAAGCTGAGCTGGCTTCCCGCATGCCGTCCCGTCGTAGGTCGACACCGTCACCCGTGCATCTGCCGCCTCCCGCAGGACGTCGCAACCCGCTGCATGATTCCAGGCGTCGACCGCATAGTGCAGCGAGCCGTCGTAAACCGGGTCGATGCCGTCCCACCGCACGGTAATGGGCACCGAGGACCACGGCGGGTCGGGAAGCCAGTTGACTTGCTGGCGGCATCCGGCAAGAAGCAGGACGGCGAGAATTAGTCGGATCATTCTTCGTCCTGTAGTTTGCGGCGGTCCGACGCCCGGCGCTTGCCGGACGAGTTCTTGCCTCGCTCGTCTTTCCAGTATTTGCAGTAGCACCCCATGCGTTGGTGCTTCGGTCGCTTCCGCTTGTGATTAGCCATTCGAGGCCTCCAAGAACTTCGCCCGCGTCCATTCGTTCCTCTCGGCGCGGCTTGTCTTGCGGTGGCACAACTCGGCCGCCGCTGCCCACTGGCGATTCCTGCACGCGTCGAGCAGGTGGTGGAACGTCGACAGGCCTGACACGCCGCAGTTGAAGGCGATGTCGACCAGCGCCGATTGTGCAGGCGCCGGGTAGCTGTCGAAGTCTGGCAGCAGGCGGTGGATGCCGGGCAGGAACTCAAGGTCAAGCCTGGCGCGCAAGAGCTCGTCGATCGACTCCTGCGACAGCGAGACGTGAGGCGGACGCGGTGCCCGGTACTGCGACGCGGCCATGCCCTTCGCCAGCGCGATGACCCGCAGGAAGTCGTCGCCGATCTCTTTGGCTGTCGCTCGTCGGTCGCCATCGGTCAGGAACGGCAGCGATGCTGCGTGTAGACCATCGTGCACCAGGTTGCCGACGCCGACGGTGACGTACCCGAGCGTATCGCGGTACATGTGCGGCACGCTCCCCTCAAAGCGGATCAGGTCGGGCACGAAGCGGGATGAGTCAGTCATTCGTCGTCCTTTCGCGGCGGGAAACGGCGCCGCTCGCCGTGCGGTGGCGGCAGTTTCGCCGCGCGCCGCTCTGGACCGAAATACAGCTCCCATTCCCCGAGACGAAGCACCATGTGGACCGCACATACCGACCAGCCACCGCCGGCCGAAGCGATGCACGTGTGATAGCGGAGTGCCTCGTGCGTCGAGCCAGGGGCAGGTGCGACGATTTGCACCGGCATAAGCTTCCAGCACTTCCAGCACGCGCCCGGCTCCTCGAGCTTCGTCGGCGTCTGCTCCTCGCTGAACGGCAGCTCGTGCGCGTCGTCGTACTCGAGCACGTATTCGGGCTCGGTATCACCCATGCAGCCACCGCATGAAGTCGCGCCGCAGAGCCCGCCATCCCCGCACCGCAACGTTCGCCCGCTCTGGCCTACCGCCCGCCTCGGCCAGGATGAAGTCGCACACCGGGCCGCGCATGTCGTCGGCTAGGTTGAGGATTTCGTCTCGGATTGCATGCAATGCAGCTGATCGACGAGGGCCTGAAACCGTATCCGCCTCTCTCGCAGCCTCTCGGATAAGAGTCGCACAGCGTGACGCTTCGAGGGCGCAGTTGTCGAGATTTCTTCGGAGGGAACTGCTGCGGCCACGCCAAACTCTGTCCCACAGGCTTGGAGTCCGATCGATGGGGTAGTTCTCATGATCCACGGGCCTGCCTTTCGACGTGATAGTTCATCGCCTGCGTTTCTCGGTCGACAGCTTCGCCATCGCCGCCTTGAGATCGGACATGTCAGCCGTCATCTTCGCGAACTGCTCGTTGCGCTGGCGGTCTGATGCCTGGATGCTGGAAACGATGGGCGCGTTCTCACGGCGGACGATGGCTGTCACCTGCTCGTCGATTTTGGCGACGGTCCACCTGCCCATGCCGATCGCGTACCCGCCGATGGACGCGAGCGCCCCTACGGTGGTGGCGAGCAGCTTGACCCGTGTCGAGAGGGGCCGTCCGAAGCCGCGCCTCAGGTCCGGGATGTCACCGGCACCGTCGACGACGTGATAGACCCGCCTTGCCACGTCATTTCTCCTTCGTGTCCATCGTGAGCGGCTTGGAAATTCCCTGGGTCACCATGCCTGCGAACCCGAGGAACACCGCGACGATTTGGATCGTCATCTGGTAGTGAGCCGCGGCAATGCCGATGCCCTGCAACGTTAGACCAGCCGACGATAGCCCGGCACCGATCACGCCTAAGATTCGCTTGCGCTCGTTCATTGGTTCATCCCAGGTTTTGCTGGATGTCCAGCGTGTCATAGTCCTTTGACGGAAAGTGGTACGGCGTACCGCCGCCGCTGACCGCTTTCCATTCGACGTCGTAACTTGCAACCGTGTCGACGTCGCCCGCGATCGGCGTGTACGACACGCGGCCGTTCACGGCGTCGGTGATCGTAACTGCGGCGTTCGACACCTTCGCAATTCCTGTCGCCACATTGGTGATGGTGATTGTCACGGTGTAGCCGGTGAGATTGACTGCGGCTCCGTTCGATTTCAGCGTTGCCGTGATGGGGTAGGTGTCGGTTCTCTTGCGGCTTTTCATGTGTCTGCCTCGACGCTCAAAGTGACATCGTCTGTCGTTGCTGAGAGTGAGACCGCGTCTGGTTCCACGGTCAATGATACTTCGTCGAACACTGCCCAGAGGGGCGGTTTTAACTTCAATTCAGCCGGCGGCGGCGGGAGCAACGGAGCGAGGCCGATTGCCTCACGGACGACATTCACCAATGACCTAATGAGTCGATGCACCGGCTGATTGTCGACCGGGGCCGAACGTGTAGCGGGAGGGAGCGATTGGGATGTCTGCTGGGCCAGGATTGCCGCTCCGTGCCGCGGAAGTGCGCGCGGTACCTCGGGGGCGGGAGGGGCAGGTGCGGCGGCGGAAACTGGAGGCAGTGGATCTAGCGTTGCAATGAAGCGCGCCGGACGCGTCACACGCACCGGGGCGTCAAGCTGCGGATGCACGGCCGGGAAGTAGCGCGCGTACAGGTATGAGTAGACGGCGGTCTCGTCACCGACCGACAGTGCCGAGTCGTAAACCAGCACCTCGCAAATGTCGCCGGTGAACGCCGCCAGTGCGGCGCCGCCCCCGCCGACACTGAACCCCGCTGTGCCGTTGTCCGTCGAACTCCCAGATGGCTGAGTTACTGCGAAGGATTGGCCTGTCTCCGAGTATTGCAAAACGGCCCCCGGGCCAGTGCTTTTCCACTCCGATATGGTCGGGAGTCCAGTGAGCGAGTGAGACGCGATCGTCGCGTTGTTCGGGACGTTGACGCCGTCGGTGTAAATTAGACCGGGCCAGGCAAGATAATCAGCCTTCAGGGTCGACGTCCGCAGCGTCAGCACCGATCCCTGGCTGCCGGACAGCCGGTGCACGGCGAATATCGTCCGTGGGCTAGCTCCTGCGAGCACGCTCGATGTTCCGTTAGTCATGCCCCCTGAGCCGGCGAACGTGAGCCCTGGCTTTCCGTTGATGCTCGACAGGTTGTAAAGGATCGTCCCGGTTATATCGTTCCCGTTGCCACTCTGATCCGCCCAGGCGACGACGTTTGGGCCGGATAGCGAAATTCCCAGGTCTCCGCGCAACCACAGTCGCAACCCAACGACCGGCACTGGGCCTGGGAACGGCGCCATCTGCATCGCGGCGGCAGCTGGCGGACGCCGGATCGCTGGGAGCGTGCGCAGCGACTCAGGAGGCGGCGGTGATGGCGCGACCACGACCGCCGGTGGGACGATGTCCGTGAGCGGCGCCCGCACGCGCCTGGCCGCCACCACCGCGCGTTCAGGCGGTGCGAATCCGGTACCGGTGAAGACGCCTGATGCGGTCGCGATCGCGAATTCCGTGAGGCGCTGTTTCGCCACCGGAATCTGTCGCGTCGGATATGGACTCGAAGGCGGCGGCGGTGACGTGCCAGCAGGCGCCTCGTCGAACGCCGACGCGATGGTAAGCCAGTTGTCATTGCCGACGCCAGGGTTCGTATACGTGGCCGCCTGCGTGCCGGCGTTTACTGCCTTGTACTCGATGCGGCACCCGGCGACGTCTGTGCTCCAGTCGACGCGAGTGCTCGTGAACCCCGTGCCAGTACTGGGGTTCCGGTTGTTTCCGTAGTTCATACACGCGCCGACCAGCAACGCCGGAGAATTGGCCGTGGTCAGATTACCTGACGTGACGGCGTCTGCGGTCGTCCCGATTCCAGTCTGAAACTGTCCGGCCGGGGTTCCATCGAGAGAGCTCGACGTCTTGGCGCCGGTGATCTCCAGGAGCTTGATACCGCGCTGGGAGACAGTCGTGTTGTAGGTCGCGGTCACTGTGACCGTACCTGACGCCATGTTCTCGCGGTAGCCCATGGAGAGCACGAGCGGGTTGTTGGCGACGTTCTTAAGTGTCGTCCATCCCGTCGACCCGTTCACCGAGTCAGAAAACGTCACCGTCGCAGCCGCCGCGTTCACGCCACAGGCAACGGCGACGAGAATGGAACCCGCCGCCACGGTTATGGACGAGGACGTGAACGTCGTCCCCGACCCGGACATCCCGCCGGTCGCTGGATCGCAAGTCTCCTGCGCGACGGCGATCGCCACTGATTAGCCCCTGCTGGGGGCCAAGGAGAGCGAGACCTCGGCGCCCTGTAGCCACTCCTCGCCGTCCGGGCTGGTCACCTTCGAGATGAGCGTATTGGCCGAGATGACCTTGTGCTGGACGATGGTGCCGTTCGAGGCCTCGCGCACGTCGATCTTCTCAGGCACGAACTCGACGGCGCCTCCAGGGACGGAGAAGAACATGTCGCCGTCGCCCTTCACGGGTTGCAGCTTCACGAACGGCATGTTGACCAGCCGGCCGTCACTCTCGATCCGTCGCTCGAACAGCAGGGAGACCTTCCAAGTCGCTTTCATCGCATGCACTCCTCGACGGCGCTTCGGAGCGCCGCTCTCGCTTCAGCTCTGGCCAACTTCTTTTCGAACACATCGCAGCCCGCTCCGTTGGCCATTAGGAACGAGCAACGCTTACAGCAAGGTCGCATGCAGGCGAGGCAGAACACGCCGACGTCATCGAGCTTCTGCCCGGCCTGGATCGCGGTAACGTGCTGGCAGTGGCCGCACGTATACGTCTCCTCCTCGAGGACGACCTTGCCGCTTTCGCGACTGCGCTCGGTCCAGACGCCTTCCCTGCGACCCTGAACCGGCATTTACTCGCCGAACCCCATGTCGACGTCGACCGACGTCAGGGCACCGCCAGCGATCTGGATCTGCGCGCCGAAGCCGTTCGCCGAGGCCGCGATGCTGTTGATCTCGGCGTCGCCTTGCAGGGCGTTCCACTGCAAGCTGTTGCGGGGGTTGCCCTGACGGCGCAGGAGCGGCTGACCCGCGGTGTACGTCGGTTCCACGCTGGCGTTGCTGCCGGCCGTGGCACCGGCCACGCTCACGCCGTTGCGCGGGCGAGGGGTGACGGCGGTAGAGGTGCCCGCCGCCGTGCTCGGGCGGACGTCGATCTGAAACGACGCCTCCGAAGACGGAACGCCGATAGTGGCCGCCATGAACTCCAGCAGGCGCAGCCGCAGCGTCGCCGAGCCGGTGAGGATGAGCGGAGTCTTGGTCGCCGCCGGGGCGATGGTGCCAGATGCGTCGTAGATGGCCATGGTGAGAGTCCTTTCCGTTGTTGTTCAGAGCATCGAGACATCGAGTGTGTACGTTCCGCTTCCAGCGGTGCGCGTGGCGGTCCACCGGATCGCTTTCGTCCGCAGTGGGTCGACCTGGACGCGCACGGGAGTGAGCGCCGAGCCGGCCGGCTTCCCGGCGCCAGCGATGTACGCGACCAGCCCAGCGTCGGTCATCGGCGCCCAGCGCGCCTCTGTCGGCCGTCGGCTGTCGTAATTGTCCGACTGCTCGGCCGTGATCGTCGCGGTCGGCGTGCCGGTGGTGCTGGTGGTGAAGTTGATAGAGTGCTTCCCGCCGAACGGGATGATGGCCTGCTGGACGGTGGTGGTTCCGTCGAGCGTGCCAGCGTTGATCGGGGTGTAGTCGACTTCCCGGGCTCGGCTTCCGGCGACGGGGACTGAGAAAGATTCTGGGCCTGCCATTTTGTCAGCTCCTTGCCTGCTCGCGCACGGCGGTTTCCATTCGGTCCGAAGGGGTTGGAAGCGATCCGGGGACGCTCGGTCCGCCCCCGCCGCCAGGTGCTGGCTTCGCGGGGTTTTCGTGCGACTGGTACGCCTCGGTTGCGGGCTTCTGGAAGAGGACACCGAGGACGTTCTGCGCCCACGTCTTCCATGGCGGCTTGGTCTCGATCATGTCCTGGTACGAAGCGTCCACGAGCGCGGCCCAGACCGTCGGGTAGACGGCCCTCAGCGCCGTAACCTCGTCGGGGTTGAGCATCCCGGACATGAGCAGGTCCCGCGCTCGGTCGAGCGGGTCGAGCATGATGGCCACGAGGCGGTCAAGGTCGTATTGCGCGACGGACGACAGCGGTAGCGGGTCGCCCCACTCGTCGGTCTTGATCTTCGGCCCGAACTGCTTGATGTACTCGATGTGCGGCACGGGCTCTCCGCGCGCCTTCATCGTGTTCCCGGCGGCGATGAGGTGCACCAGGTCGACGTGCTTCGGATCCTTCGGCGGCTTCCGAGGGTCAGACTTGAGCCAGTTCTTGGTGCTCATTTGGTCGCCACCGCTTCCTGGTCGTCGCCGAAGATCGAGTCACGAAGATGCTGCTGGAGCGGCCTCGGGTCGTTCATTTGCGTGGCTGCGTCGATCACAGGCTGCGGGATGGCCCGTGCCGCAGCCTTCCCGGTCCCGAACAGCGTCCACTGCCCGAGTTTCGAGGCCATGGCCTTATCGGCGACCGGAGCCAGCTTCTTCGCCGCCTCGCCCGCCGCGTAGCCGTACATCGCACCGGTCGCCATGTCACCGCCCGCAAGGTGAGCAGCTCCGGCTCCGATCGCCGCTCCAGCCCCGCCAGCTCCACGCGCATGAGCGAATTTCCCAATGGCTCCCATGATCCCCTGCTTCTCCTCGCCCCCGGGACGCTCTACCTGGAACCGCTGATCTCCCGTCGCCTCTTTCATGAGGCCGAGGACGTGTACCTTCTGGTTGTTCGCTTCGAGCTGCGCCACGGTCCCGGGAGGCGAATGCAACTCGACATAGGCGTGCAGCTTGTCCTTGACGCCGTCGCCGATCGCTTGAAGCACCTTCTGCGTGTCTGTCGTCTCCCCCGCGTGCTGTGGGTTGGCTGCCATGGCAGGGCCGTGCAGGTAATCCGAGATAAACTTTCGCACCTGAGCCGGTGCCGGGTTGTTTCCCAGGCGCTTGAATTGGTCCTCGACGGCATCGATCTTCGCTAGCTGTGCCTTCGTTCCGGCCTTGAACTGATCCCGCGCGTGGTCGATCACCGACTGAATCCCGACATCTGGGACGCCGCTGCTGCCAGCCTTCGCAGATCCTTCGAGAGCTTTCGTGTAAATGGCGTCGTTCTGCGCGTTCAGTTCATTGAGACGCGGCGGAATGACTTCTTGAAGTTTCTTGGGATCCCCGAGGGCCGCCTTGATTGTCGGCTCGCTCTTGATGACCTCGGCGACCTGCGGTCCCTCCTTGACCATGAGCCGCTGCTCGTACGTTCCCGCGTTCGCGGCGGCATCACGCACAATCCGCCGGTCGATGCGCTCGCCGGCATTGTCGATGACGTTACCGATCTTCTTGCCGGCTACGCCGAGCGCGCCGCCTCCGACTGCTCCGATTCCGGAGTCAATCGCGATGTCCTTGCGTCCCTCTGCGGTCGCCGGGTCGCCCTTCGAGTACCCGGCGCCAGCGAATGCCCCGGTCGCGCCACCCTTGAGTGCAGCGGCGCCGTAGCCGGCCGACGCCGTGGCTGGTGCCAATAATCCCAGTTCTGCCCCGCCGATCAGGTTGCCTGCGACCATGTCGCCTTTGTGCGTCGCCGACAGATCAGCATTGCGCTTGTTGTACTCGGCTAGGCGCTGCGAGTAGGTGAGATCGTCGGTCAGCGGCGACAGCCCCGGGTGGCCTTCTCCGGCCGCGTTGAACTTTTCGATCTGCTCGCGCAGCGCTGGTGGTGCCTTCGAGAGGAACGTGTCAACGAGGGCCCCGCCCTTCGCGCCCCACCCCATCGTCATGCCCTGGGCGGCGCCGACGCGCCGAGCGACCACCGGGCCGTAGTCCGGGTGGTCTTCCTTCGGCGCGGGCGGTTGGTACGAGTGATCTGGCGCGGCCTCTGGCTGCTTTCCCAGCTTCTGAGCCTCGCGCAGGATGTTGTTCCACTCCTCGTCATCGCCGGGTTGGCCGAGGTTCGGCGCCACCGAGCCAGGCACGGGAGGGATGTCGGTTGCACCGGCCATCAGCGCAAGTCCTCGTCGGTGATTCCAAGCTGTTTCATCACGACCTTTGCCCCCGGCAGGTTCGGGTTCGCCTTTAGCTTTCGAATCGTCCTGGCTCGAAGGTCTTCGACTGGGTTCGCCGCGGGGGCCGCCGGCTGAGCAGGCGTCGGCGTCGGGACGGACTTCAGCCCGGCGACGCCAGGCGACCGCTTCGGCACCTTCGGCTGGAAGTCGTCGATGCTCTGCGCGCCAGGATCCTCGGGAAGCGGCGCCTGGCTGTTCACGTCCTCGGGCGAGTCCTTGGCGACGGGACCGGTCTTCCCGGCGGCGAGCTCGTCGCGAGTGACCGGGCCAGATAGCGGCTGCTTCGGGACGAACATCGTCGGGGGGGCCATGGCCGGTGACGCCGGGGCTGGGGCCTCACCGCGGTACTGCTGGAGGAGTTGCTTCGGGTTCTTGAAGCCGTGGGAGGCGAGGCCGCGGGCAGCGTCTCGGTCGAGCTTGTCGATCGCGGCGTCCAACTTGGCCACGCCCATGCCGGCCTTTGATGCGAGCGAGCCGCCGATCTGACCCTCGATGATGCCGACGTCTGGACCGGTCAGAACGCCCAGTGCATCCTTCGCCGGGCCCTTCATCATGACGAGCGCGTCGTTGTAGAGCTGGTCGCGAACCCTGAACTCGTCTTTCGTCGGGTCGATCGTCGCGCCGTATTTCTCCTCGTGGTCACGCAGGCGCTTCAGAGCGTCGCGCAAGTCGGCGTAGGCCGGCAGCGCCCCCTTCGTGGTCGTGCCGTTCCCGTGCATGAGCTCGTCGGCAAGCTTCGGCGTGCTCGCCTCGCCGATCTTGTCGCCGTTGACGTTGAAGATGTCCGTCGGGCTGAGCTGGATTTCCGAGGCTGTCGGCCCCTTCGACTTGTCGGGCTTGTTCTCGTTCTCGGTGATCGTGATGTCCTTGCCCTGCTTCACGATCTTCTGAGTCATGCCGTCGACGGCGCGGCCCTGAGCGTCCAGCATTTCCTTTTGCGCTTTCGCGATGGTCTCATTCGCGTCGATGTCTGCCTGGGTCTTCCCCTGCGCTTCGAGGTTCGCCTTGCCGATGAGCACGACGCGCTTGAAGGCCACGGCGCCGCGAGCGTCGACCTCAGCCAGCAGGAGCTTCCGCGCTTCCTGCGCATCGTTCAGGCCGGCCTCGGCCATCACGGCCTTGTCCTTCATCATCTTGATTTTCTCGCGCTGTCGGTCCAGGTCGCCGTTGATGATGGCGTCGACGGCAGACGGTCCCTGGTCGCGTCCGGTCATGACGGCGATGCGCGCCCGCATAGCATCGGCAGCGCCGCTGAGCCCCACGGCAAGCGCCTTCATCACGTTCCCGTACGTATCTCCCTCGTGGAACAGCTTCGGCGTGGGGGCGTTGTCGTAGCGGTCGCGCGCTTCCTTCAGCCGCGTCGACCACTGTGTGATTTCGTTCTGTGTCTGCTCGTACGCCTTCGCGTGCTCCTCTTGCTGGCGCGCGTACTCGTCTGCCTGCGCTTTCGCGTCGGCAGCCTTCGCCTCTGCCACTTCCTTGTCGTGCTCGGACTTGGCAAGCGCGTCGTCGATCTGCTGATTCCGCAGCGTTGACAGGTCTTCGTGCAGCTTCGTTTGCTCTGGGGCCAGCTTCGACGTGGTGACGTCGTTCTCCGGATGCGTCGTCGTCGCCGTGATTTTCTCCGGCGGCGGCGGAATCAGGAACGGAGCTTGCGGGTATGTGCTCAGGTCTGCCATTGGTCAGTCCAGGATCGGAGATCCATTGGCTCCATAGGTGATGCCGCCACCACCGGCAGCTGGGTAGTACGAGGCGACGCCACCGGACCCTGGGCCTGTGTAAACCGCGCCAGACGCGAGATCGTTCGACGGAGTCGAACCGCCACCGAGATTCGCGATGAACTTGCCGAGCGACCCGATCCCGGAAGCAAGCGCAGCTTGGTCCGCGAGTGTCTTCGCCTGCGCGAGCGCCTTGTCCTGGTAGTTGAACCCCATCTGAGCCAGGAGCAGTTGGATCTGATCGTCGCGGAGGCCCTGCGCTCTGGCGTTGTCGATGATCTGCTGCTGGAGAGCGGCGGACTGGTTGTAGGCGGAAGCCTTGTTTGCGGCATCGGCCGTGAACTGCGCGGCGTTCGCTGCCAGATTCGCGTTGCTGATGCCGACCTGGGTCCGCGCGGTAAGATCGGCAAGCGACGCAGTGTTGGCGGCGTTCGCGTTGAACTGGCTGGCGTTCGCCTGAAGAGTTGCGTTGCTGATGTTCGTCTGGGTGACCGCGGCCAGGTTCGCCTTCGACGCATCAAGGTCGGCTTGGATCTGGGCGATGCGAGCGTTCAGCGCGTTGGCTGCGTTCGACTGTCCGGCCGCGAGCGCCGTGGCCTGATTTGCCTTGGCCGCGTCCATCTGAGCGTTCAGCGTCGCGATTCGAGACGTCAGCTCGTTGGAGGCGTTCGCGGTCGACACCGTGATGGTGTTGCGGATGTTCTCGATCTGCGCCTGCATCGCAGCGGCAAGGTTCGTCTTGCCCGCGTCAAGGGCCGCCTGCATGTTGGCGGTCGCGACCTGAACTTGCTTGTTCATGTTCGCGATCGACGTCTGCAACGCCGACGACTGGTTCGACTTGGCCGCATCAAGGAGGTTGATGGCGTTCGTCTTCGCGACGTCGACATCGGCTCCGAGCTGGGCGGCGGCGCGACTGACGTCGTTCTGATAGAGACTCGAGGCGAACGTGCCGTACTGCTGGCGACCCGTGGCCTGCTCCTGCGCGCGGAGGGCGGCCATGTCCGCGGCGCTCGCGGCGTTGGCGGCCATGAGCCCCTGCTGACCGGCACGGAGCGCAGCGCCGGGAGAGCGACCCTGTAGCGCGCCGGCCGCGCCGAGCTGCTGGCGGGCGTTCGTGTCGATCGCCTTCTGAAGCAGCTGGACGGCAGCGCTCGGGGCGGTTCCGTTCGCCGCGCCCTCGGCCATCGCGAGGGCCTTGAGCATCGCGTCCCGCGACTCGGCGGTCTGCGTCGGATCCATCATGATCCGGTCGATGTGCTGAGCCGTGATGTCGCCGGGCTTGTTGATGTCAGAGACGCCAATCTGCGGCGCCGTGATCGACCCGGCCTGGATGGTCCCAGGCGCGGCGATGACGGGCGCGCTCACCGAGCCGGCGCTGATAGTCGTCGGCGTGACTCGCTCGATGGGACCAACCTGGCCGGCCGAGATGGTCGGCGGCGCGTTGATGGTCGGCGCGGTGTATCCCGAGTACGAGGCCGGCGTCGGGGCCGAGATGGTCGGGGCCGTGTAGCCGCCAGCGGTCACGGTCGGCGGGGGGCGGTCGCCGCTATTCGCCGCGGCGGAGTCGGCAAGCTGCTTCTGAAACGCCGCCAGGTCGGCCCCAGCCGTCGGGGAGCCGCCGGCACCGGTGCCAGTGCCGCCGGTCGTTCCGCCGGCACCGGACGTCGTGCCTGGCTGCGTCCCGTCGCCCTTCAGGCCTCCGAGCCCGTAGACCGACGCGGCGCCGCCGAGAATCTTCCCGAACGCGCTGTCGGTGAACAGGCTCTTGCCGGAATCGGGACCGCCGAACAGCTTGTCGTTCGCGACGCCCTGGTTCAGCCCCGGAGTTCCGACCACGTTGAGCTTCTCGGAGTCCTCCTTGATGCTCCGGATCCCGGTCTTTGCGACATTGCCCCAATCGATTTGACTGTTCGTGTCGTTGATGGCGGCAATCTGCGCGGGCGTGTACGCGGTCCCGTCGGGGCCAGTCGTCGTATACGTGCCGTCTGGCTTGGTCGTCTTGACCCACCCGTCGCCGCGGTCGACTGACGTCGTTCCATCCGGATAGGTCGTGATCTTGGCGACGCCACCGTCCGCGGCAGGCGGATAGGTGGTCGTGCGCGACCCATCTGGGTTGTACGTCGTCTGCGAACCGTCCGGGTTCGTGACGGTGGACGACCCGGTAGGAGCCGACGCCCCCGGTCGCAGCGGCTGGAGCGAAGCGGCAGCCATCAGCCTTCGCCTCCAAGGTCGCGCGCGGTCGAGCGACGCCCGCGGCGACCCGGCCGGCCAGGCTGCTGCCCAAACCGGAAGCCACCTTGCGGAGGCCGCTGCCCGCCGCCGGGCTGGGTCGGGTAGGTGAAGTCGGTCACCGGCTGGCCCGGGATGTTCGGCGTGGCCGTCGGGTTGTGACCCTGATGAGCCGGCGGGCCCGGCGGAGTGCCAGGAGGGGGAGGAACCGGTGGCGGCGCAGCGGGAACGACAGCGGACCCAGCTGCAACGCCAGGGGTGTACCCGGGCGGATGGTACGGATCCGCGGCTGGAGGCGGGACGGGAGGCACCGGCGCGCCGCGCATCTCCGGAGGAGGCGTCACTGCCGGCGTGGCGACCGCGGGAGGCGGCGGCACGATCGGCGCCTGATTGACGTACGGCGCCCCCATGCGCCCCTGCGGGTCCAGCTGGTTCCAGTAGCCAGACTGCCCCATCCAACCGGGGAGGCCGGTACCGCCACCCCATCCATCGGCGAGCGCCTGCGCGCCTGTGTAGCCGCTCTGAGCGAACCGCGCGGCGACCTCGGCAGGGTTGCTGACCGGCGTTGACATTGGCCCGGAGACGAGCTGGCCCATGGACGCCGTGAAGGCCGCTTGCAGGGCGTTCCTCTCGGCGGCCTGCCGCTGGACCGCGGCCTGGTTCGCAGGATCTGCTTCGTAGGCCTGCGCCGCCTTCGCCGCCTGGATGGACTGCTCCAGCGCCAGCCCCCCCGATCCCGGGTACATCCTCCGCCAATATTCGTCCTCGGTCAGCCCGAGCTGGGCCATCTGGAGCGCCCAGGACGGAATCGCTGCCGGTGACGGCGCCGAGGCGGGCGACGGCGCGGAAGACACGGGCGGAAGGGCCTGCCAGCCAGCGGGAACGGCCGTCGGCGCAGCGGTTGCGGCCGGCGCTACCGGAGCGCGGTACCCGGCGCGCCCGCTGACCACCTCCGGGTCGAATCGGCCGTAGCTGTCCATCCAACCCTGAAAGGCTCGAGAGTCGGTGTCGTAGTCGCCGGTCGCCGCGGGGGGCGCGGGAGCGCGATACGCTGGGGGGGGCGCGGGAACGCCAGGGGTGGCGGGGGCCGACTGCGGGGCCGCGACGGTGGTTGCAGGCGGCGGCTGGGAAGACATGGTCCTCGGCGTGACCGGAGCAGCCGACGGCGGGGGAGCGGCGGGTGGTCGCGCGTCGTTCGTCGGCGTCGTTGCTGGCCTCGGAGTCGTGTACCCGGACGTCGTCACCCGCTTCGGCGTGCCGTCGTCGTTGTAGTCGCCGAACGGAGAGAACATCATCACGTCCACCTTTCGGTTGCCGGGCGCTTCTCGGCGCCGCCACGGACGCCAACCACGGCGCCCCACTGCTCGAGCCGCCAAGTGCTGTCCGACGGGGGGAGCTCGATCTGAAGCGAGAAGGCCGCGCAGTTCTGCCGCCCGTGCCCCGGTCTCGCCTCGGCCTGAATCGGCGTCTCGGTGCTCGGGAATGGATTCGCCGCTTCGAACGCCTGCACCGGGTCGTCGCTGTTGTTCTGGAAGATGGTCAACTTGGGCGCGACGCCCGTATTCGTCCCGACCTGCGCCCCGGTAACGAACGCGCGGTAGAGGCGCATCTGCGTCCCGAACTGGCCGGCGCGGACCCACGCACTACGAATCGTCCCGCGATACGTGGTTCCGGCGTCGGTCGTCGACGTCGCGTTCTCGGTGAGCGCGCCATCGCTCTTGAAGAGCATTTGGTTCCCGCTGACGATCGCCGACAGCGCGTAGCCGCTCAGGCCGCCGGTCCAGCGGTACCAGATCTGATGCTTGCGGTCGTAGACGAGCTGGCCGCCAGAGTAGAGGAAGCGCACCTCGTTCTTGGCGCGAGAGAACACGATGTCAGTCACGCCGATCGGCGTGCGAACCGTCGGTTGACAGAAGAAGTCGTCCACCGGGGAACCAATCCAGGCGACGCGCGCGCTGCGGTCGATCGAGAAAATGCCGCGCTCCGAGACGAAGAACACCTCTTCCCCGGTCGAGAGCGTCGGGGGGCCGATAATGGCGCCGACGTCCATGCTCACGCGTGCCGTGGAGTGCAGCGAGCCCGAGCCGTTGTCCTCGGGGCCGTCGCCAGCCACCAGATAGATGGCGTTCTTCTTGAAGACGACCAGCTTGTCGTCTAGCTGCGCAATCCCAGTGATGTCGCCGAACTCGTCGTCGAAGTCGATCACGAACTCGCCGACGAACTCCGGTTGATGGCCGGGGCGGATGTGCTTCGAGAACCACAGTTCGGTGCGGAAGTCGGCGTTGACCATCCACAGCCGATCGCCGTACGTCGCGAGGTACGCCGGGCGCGGGGTGATAGCCGTTTCGAGCTCGGCGTAGGTGTAGAGGAAGTCGTTCCCGGCAAGCGCGATGTCCGTCGTCGAGTCGACGGTTGCGACTGCGCCGGTACCGCTGCTCAAGTAAGTGATCGACACGAGCTGGAACACGCTGCCGTTGCCGGCGGTTCGGAACAATTTCGCGGCAACCGATCGCGGCTGTATCCCGAGGCTGAGCCCCTGGCTCTCGAGGCACGGCATTGTCCGCGGGTCGTAGGTCGCCGTCACGGTGTTATTGGCCCCCGTGAGCGTGATCGACGCCGGCTCGCTGAGCGGCGACCTCCACACGCGTCCGTGCTGGTCGGCGATCTCCAGCATCTCGACGTACTGATACGTTGCAAGCAGCGTCAGGCCCGCGCCGCCTACCGTAGACTGCACAAGCGTAGGAGACCGCGGGAAGAACGGGACGCCGTGAATCGGGCAAGGCCCCGGCTCAGCGGCGAACAATGCACCAGACGGAAACCACAGCGCCCCGGCGCATTCCAGCGGGCGACCCACTGACAGCGCTCCGACGTTCGCGGCGGCCGACGCCGGATACTCGATGTGCCAGACGTCGGGGACATAGACAGCTGCGCTTGCTCCCGCAATCTCCGTGGCCGTAGCGCGGCGATAGAGCGCCGTCCAGAAGGACCGCGATGAATCTCGAACCACGTGGGGGAGTGCTTCGCCGCCAAACGGGTCTACCCACGCGTCGAGAGGCAGGATCACGGATTGCGGCTCCTCCCGTGTGGTCACGGTGTTTCCGCCAGTGAACGAGAACGTGAATTCCAGATACGTCCGCTGCGTCTCCGCTGCCGCGGTCACGTTGATGCCCATGATCACGCGCATCGGATCCGTCCCCGGCTCCCGCCAGGCGTTGCCCTTCAGCGCAAGATCGGTGCGCGCAGCCCCGCCGACGAATGCAGCCGCGCCGATGGTCGCCGACTTCTTGCAGGCCTTCGGACCGCCGGCCGTCTGGTAGACGATCTGCCACTCGGTCCCGTTCGTGTAGGCCACTCCTGCCATTGACGTCGAAGCGATTGCCTCGGCCTGCTCGTCAGTTGTCACTGCGCCAGCCGACGTTACTCGCAGGACGCGCGTCGACGGCGACGTGTTCGAAACGGCGATGTATCTGACTCCGGAGCCGTCAGGTTCAGAGAGCAGAGACAACCAGTTATCGCAGGTGACCGCGATGACCAGATTCGCCGTCGCAGTCGACCCAGTCGAAGGGTTGTACTCGATGAACCGGATCTGATTCGCGGCGGTGCGGGCGACGATCGTGATCGTCGAGCCCGTGTAATACATGATGTCGACCCACGACACCGTAGCGTGCCCACCTGCCCCGGAGATGGTGTCGCTGCGCTGCTGGTTTCCGGCCGAGTCGTAGACCACTGCCCGCGTCGTGCCGTCGGTGCACCCCATGACAACGACGAACAGGCTCCCGAGCGCGGCGACGCGCGCATAGTTCGTGGTGCTCAGGAGCGTGACCGCAGGCGCGATCTGCTCCATCGTCGACTTGCGAAAGAACGTCAGAACGTGCGGGAAGACGAAAGCGTTCTTCACAGCCACCGCCGTGGGCGTCACCGCGACGTCCAGCGACGATGCCGCCCCCGTGGAGCGCTGGTAGTTGACCGAGTACCGCGTCCAGTTCGCCGGCCGATCGCGTAGGGACGCGCCGTACGACGTCGTCGACGTTCCCGAGTCGTAGAACCGCATCACGTCGCCGTCCGTGTCGGCCAGGTAAGCGAGGCCGCCGTCGGCCTTGGCGCCGACCATCACTGGACCCGGGCTCATCGTGACCGCGTCAAATCCCTGGCGCGCACGCCACTCGTCGGCGCGCTCCTGCTTCACGTCGTCCAGGCGCAGGTGCGAGCCCGGCTGCACGGACAGCGGGTTGGAATCGCCAGCCAAGCCGCCGGTCAACGGCCAAGAAATTGGCTGGGGACGGAGTGCCATTAGGAGGCCCTCCGGAGCGATGCGGCGTGCTCCGCTTGACCGGCGCCCGCTACGCGTTCAAGAATCTGTCCGGTGGAAGAGAAGCCGTCTCCGTTCCCGAAGGCCAAGCAGGCCGCGTTCGCCGCCGCGGCGGTGGCGATTTCGCTGGCGCTCGTCGGAATCCTTGGCGCCGTCATCGTGAGCGCTCCTGCCTGGTACGAGCGGTTCCAGGCATTCCGCCATGAGCAACGGCAGGCCGAAGCCATGCACGGACGCGTCCGCGTGCTCGACTGCATCGACGCGGCAAAGGAGCGCCTCCAGAAGCCAATCCCGCGCGACACGCTGGCCGGGATCGAAGCCGCCTGCGCCGTGGCCGACGCGAACCGGTAGGTCACGAGAACTCCCACAGGAGGATGATCCCGTTCCCGCCGAGGCCGCCGGTCTTCGCGGTGATTCCAGCGCCGGCCATTGCCCCACCGCCGCCAGATGCTCGAGCGATTGCCGAAGTCCCGTCGAGATCGGCGCCGGCAGCGTTCGATACGCCGACGCCAGCGCCGCCCCACAACGACGATCCTCCGCTTCCGGAGTAGAGGACGCCGGAGGGGCTCGTGACCGCCGGAGATCCCGGCGCGCTGGATCCGTTCTGCGTGCCGTTGGAGCTGATGGCCGCCGCCGCTCCAGGGTTCCCGCTCGCACCGAGCCGGCCGCCGCCGGGTCCGCCCTTCGCAGTAACGGTCGTGACGCCGTCAGAGAACGTGGTATCAGCCCCGGCACCACCCGGACTGCCGGTGCCACCCGACGAGCCGCCAGCGCCAATCGAATGCGTCCAGTTCGCCGGGATCGTCGCCGTGGCGAAGTAGGCGAACCCGCCCGCCGCACCGCCGTGCCCGCAGTCACCGATCGACGCCGCACTGCCGCCGCCCTGGCCGCCCCCGGCCCAGATCTTGGCAATCGCAAGCGTGCACCCCGCGGCGGAGGCCGTCGACGCGCCACTGGTGATGATCCTCGGAGAGCGAAGCAGCCGGCCCGCAGATGCCGGGGCCGCCCAACTCCCGTCAGCACGGAGGAAATTCGCTGTCCCGCCGCCGCTCGCCGGGACGATGCCGTCCGTTGTCGCCGTGAACAGTGCCAGCGCGAGGTTGACCCCAGACCACACCATTCGCTGCCATCGACCAGGCTTCGAGCCGTTCGGGTTGATGACGTACCGGCTGTCGTCGCGTGCCGTGGCCGTCGAATTCCAGGCAAAGGCTCCCTCGAGCCCGTCGAGCACGGCCGACCCGCCGGACAGCAGCGCAACGCGCGGACCGGCCTCGCCCGAGTCGTCGCCGGGCGTCTTCCGAAGTGCGGCGATGGTGGCCGCCGTGATGGCCTTGAGACCGGGCAGCTTCGACGGGCTGCGGTTGCCGTCGAGTTCGACAAACGCCGAGTAGTAATCGACGAGCAGGCTCAGCAGATCCTCAGGATCCTTGATCTGTGCCAGGTTGGGCTTTTTCAGGTTCATCGAAGCCACCTCACGCGCGATCGCGTCCGCACGTCCTCGACGCTGGGCGGGTCCGCCGAGCGCTGGGAGGCGGCCCACTTCATCGCGCGCGCCTTGGCCGCGCCGAGCTGGGCGGCAACGGCCGAGATGTCCCATTCGTTCTTGGTGAGCATCATGACCGCCGCGTGCAGAACGATGACGTCCTGGAACTGCTCAAGCTCTACGTCGAGGGTCGACCCGGGCAGTGTCAGAACCGGCGCCTGAGGCACATAGAGCAGCTGGTAAGTCCCCTGGCACCAATTCGCCGGCTCGATGTAGAGCAGAGAGCCGGCAACGCGGTAGCTGCGCCGCCCGGCGATGCGCCCCTGCCGGAGCGCGTACATCGGCAAGAAATCTTCGTAGGTCGTCCCCGGATCGGACTTCACCGCGCGCACGTTGCGAAAGTCAGCCGGTAGCGCGTTGGTGTTCGACGTCGGCGCGCTCAGCGTGAACGGCGTCTGAAACGAAACACGGAAGTCAGGCGCGATGTCGACGACGTCGTTGTACAGCGTCCGGATCCCGTCGTTGACGAATTCCACAGCCTGCGTCGACGTAACGAACGTGTCGCTCGTCGACGCAGGCTGGTCCGCGATGGCCTCGGCCCGTGCTTGCAGCTGGTCCCTGGTGATGGCCATCGTTGTTTGTCAGGCGTCGGACTCGGTCTTCTCTTCCTCGGGGGCTTCGCTTGCCTCGTACTCGGCCATGCATGCCTCGTGATGGTCGGAGAGAGCCGAATTCACCTCCTCCATGTCCACATCATCAGGATTCAGCCCGAGTGCCTTCACCAAGTCTTCGGCGGCCATCCGCTTGGCTTTCCCAGGATCGGGCGCCGACTCTCCATCGTCCTTCTCTGCCGCGGCGTCATCACCATTGCGTGCCGAGGCACGCTTGGTGATGTCCGCCGGGGTGATGATCGCGACCGCCGGCATCAGAAGGTCTTTCCGCGGGCGACCTTGACCGTGATCATGTACGAGAGGCCGTCGGGCACCTCAGCGTCCGCGTACGACGTCTGCGTGAACTGGAGCTTGAAGTCTCCGGTCTGCGTGGACGCCGCGAGGTTCACGGTGCGAGTGACGTTGTCACGACGAATGAACGCGTCGTACCCCGTCGTGTTCGCGCCGTAGACCGCGGTGTCGGGTCCGATCGGGCACACGTCCACCTGCAAGAGCCGCTCGAAAGCGGTCGGGAGGGTGATCGTGTACCGGCCGGCCGTCGCCGCAGTCTTGATGAGTGTGACCCCACCAGGGAGCCACGAGTTCGTGGTGTCCACCGCCCCGGCCGTGGTGATGACCAGGCGCATGTGGAACGTGATCTCGTCGACCACGCCCATCACGCCTGCGGCCGGCCGGGGGATTGGATTGGTTGCGGTTGGCATGGCTTCGCCTTCCTCTGCTCAGAACGTCAGGCAGAAGTTGTGGATGGGGGCGTTGCACCCCAGGTCGGCGTAGTACCCGACGCGGCCCTCGATGCCGTCGGCCGCCGCGAGACGGAGAACGGTGTTGCCGTCATCGTCGAGGAACGTCGGGATCTGCGAGGTGCGAGCGCAGAACAGCTGCAACGACTCCTTGCTGACCCCGTAGATGCGGTTCACGGGGCAGAACGGGTCGCTGAAGATGTCGATGGAGTCGCCGCTCGAGGCCATCAGGTTGATGCCCTTGACGCCGACGCCCGGGATGGGGCTCGCAACGGTGGTGGGCCGGTAGCGCCCCATGGCCAGCTTGGTCAGGTTGCGCCGACGGGTCGGGTTCATGAACACCCAGTCGACCTGGCCGCCGTAGCGATCCACCTCGGCGAGACCGTCGATGATCGCGTCCTCCTCGGTCTTTCCGAGCGAGTTGATCGACACGCCACGGAGACGCGAGTCGGTGGACCGCGGGTACCCGAAGATGGTGTCGGACATGTTGAACTGGCCTTCGAAGCCGACGATTGCCAGCCGCGAAGGGGTCGCCGAGTCCTGCCGATCTCCCTTGCGGAAGATGAAGTCGCCGAGCGCGACGCCGGTGATCGAGCTGATGTTCGCCGACGTGGTCAGCGTGCCGGTGTTGTAGTCGATCGCCGTGATGCGCAGGTCGGTGGTGCCGCCCGAATTGCGCAGCAGGTTCGCGTTGAGCGTCTGGCTGAACTGGATGCGCATGCCGATCTCGAAGAGCACCGCGTCCTCCGGGAACGCCAGTACGAGCGACGTCGAGGCCAGCGTGGTCGAAGCGCCGATCGTCGACATCTCGCCGAAGCCCGAGCGGTAGATCTTGGTCGCGAACGACTGCATCGTTCCGCCCATGATTCCGTCGATCTGAGCGACCATCTTGTCGTAGAGGGCGCCCTCCTTGTCGGACGCGGCAGCCATCAAGCGACCTTCGATGGTCGCCACGCCGTAGTCCTGCTGGTACGTCGAGATGACCGGCTGGACGATGTTGGTGATTTCGGCCCCACCGTTGGTCTGCGCGGTGGCGAAGTCGGCGGACCCGCCGCCGTTGTTGCCGACGCGCATCGCCCACGTGGGCTGACCGGACCAACCGACCTTGGGCACCATCGCCGCGGCGGCGCCCTTGGACCATTCGATCTTGCTGACGAACTTGGTGCTGTAACGCCGTTTCAGACCGGCGGAGAGATTGGCAATTGTTGCCGCTGGAGCTGCCATGGGAAACCTCCTGGAACGAGCGAACGCAGATGCGCTTCAAGCTCGTTGCCCAGGGGTTTCGCCATGCGGGCAGCTTCGAAATACGGCTCTTACAGACGATGGTGAATGAAATTCGGCGCGCCGTCAATGTGCGCGTTGCGCGAATTACGTGTAGCGCAGCAAACGACCAGCGCGCGCTATACGTTGCTCATTGCGCAATGAACGTGTAGCGGCTCAAAGCGACGATCCCCAGCCCTTGTGCCCGGCCTTCTGCATCTCGCGCTTGATGATCGCGTCGCGCTGGGCTCCGTCGAGCGGCAGCCCGTCGTCGTCGACCGCGGGGCCGCGCGCGGCGATGCGCTTGCCCACTGGGGCGGCGGGCTTGGCGGGCGCCTTGGCGGCTGGCTTGGCCGATCCGACCGGCGGCGGGACGACCACGGACGGCTTGGCGGAGGCCTTCGAGCCGCGCGGCGGGAGCTCAAGCCCCACGGCACGGAACTTCGGCGCCTCCTGCTCTCGGGCGAGATCCTCGGCGGCGTCGGCGGCCTTCGCCAGGTACGCGGCGTGCTCGCCCGGCTTGAACCCGGCCTGCTCCCACATCATCAGCGCCGACTCGCGGATGGCCTCGAGGCGCCCTGGGATGGCCCTGGACAGGGGGATGTCCAACTCCTGGCTCTCGGTGAGCTCCTTGGCGAACAGTTGCGCGTAGGACTCGACACCGATCGCGTACTTCACGAAGTCCATCTCGGCGCCCTCTTTGCGGCCGGCGGCAACCCATTTTTCGGCGGCGCGGGCATAAATCTTGTCGAAGTGCGGCGAGAGGCCGGCGGCGGCAACGGCGTCGCGGATCATCTGCTGGCCGCGGTACTGGCGAAGCTCGGCCTCGACGGCGGCCACCCGGTCGTCCGCCTCGGGCTTCTTCGGCTCCGGGCGCACCTCAGGGAGCGTCACCTTGCCGGTAAGGGCCAGCTCGAGCAACTCCTCCTTGGTCTCGATGCCAAGGAACTTCAGCCGCTCGGCGAGGTCGGCCCCCTTGAGCTTCTCGACCGCGGCGGCGGCTTCCTGCTTCGCCATGGCCGCTTCCCTGGTCGCCTGGTCGGCCGCCTGGCGCGCGCGCTGGACCTCGTCCACGAGCGTGCGGTTGCGGGCCTGGTACTTCAGCGCGTCCAGCATCTCCCTGCGCTGGGCGGCGCGTGGCTTTTCTGGCGCGGCGGCCGCCTCCGGCTTGTCGGCGTCGGCTTTGGCTTCGGCCGCCTCTTCGCCGCCGGGGGAGGTCGCCTCCTCGTCGTCCGCGTCGCCGGCCTTGTCGGCCTTGGCCGGGTCGTCGCCGGTGATGTCCTCGGGCTTGGCGTTCGGCTCCTCCTCGATGACGACGTCACCGGCCTTCGAGCCGTTGTCGGTTGGGCCGCCGGCAACCACCACGTCGCCCACGTCGATGGCGCCGAACGCGTCGGCCTCGCGCGGCTCGTAGGCGATCTCCTTGACCGAGTCGGTGAAGCCGGGGGGCGCGGCGGTCAGCTTCTGCTTCGCGGCTGGCGCAGCTGGCCTCACCGTCTCCACAGCGTTCGCACGGTCGGCCATGACGGTCTGCGTGATGCTGTCGGACATCGACCGGGCTCCTTTGCTCATTCGTCAGATCCTTTCGTGGTGTTCTCGGATGCGCCCAGGCGGGACGTACTCGTCAAGCTCGTCGTGCAGGACAGGCCACAGCACATCTCCGAAAGAACAGCGCTGAAGTCGATGGCCGTCGCCACCGCAGAGGCCGCAGGTCCCCGGATACTCGCCGGCCGCCTCTTGCTCTGCGGCTTCAGGCTCCGTCAGATAGTTCTTCCCGCGCCATCCCAGGCCCGCGAACGGCCGGTGGGTCAGCGGGCCGCTCATTGCACCATCCCCGGCACGGGCGGCCCACCTGGTCCACCTGGAACCGGCGGCAGGGCTGGTCCGGGTGGCGCCTGAGGCGGCTCACCGGTCGGCGTCGGACCCGCGGACGTCGGAGGCGCGATGCCAGGAAGCACCGGCGGCTGAAGCTGCGGACCGCCTCCACCGGGGCCACCGGGCGCGGGCGGTCCGGCAGGTGGCGCGGCAGGCTGCGGCTTCGTTGCGTTCAGCAGCCGCCGCAACATGTTCATGGCCTCCTCGCTGTACGCGTCGTCGAGGAGCGCCAGGAAGTACCGCGCTCGCGCGTAGGTGAACAGCGCCTCTTTGTTCATGTACTCGTCGGGCGTCTCATAGTGCTCGTCCTCGAGGATGTCGTCGACGATCTTCTCCTGAAGCATCTGCTCGGACAGGATGAGGTCGGTGATGGGCGAGATGTCCGGCACGTTCAGCGCCGACATGGCCTGTTCGCGCGTCAGCCACCCCTCTTTGATCAGGTCGGCCGCCTTCTGGAACTGGCCCGAGAGCGACTGCCCGAACAGCGACGACGGAAGCACGCGGATCTCGTACTCGCCGGTCAGGTCCTCAAAGACCATTTCCTTCCACACGCCGCGGGAGATGGCACGCCACTTCGGCTTGGCGTCGGGGTTCTTCTTCGCGTGGTCGCGGGTCAGCCGCCACCACCACTTCGCGGTCTCGACCCGGTCCGTCTCCCAGTTCTGAGACGGGAGCGCGAGCCGGTCGGCCTGAAGCTCGGTGTCCTCGCGGATGGCCACGGCCGCCGTCACTCCCGCGCGCCCCTGCCCGCGCATCGTATTCGGGGACAGGCCGATGGTGTCGGACATCTGCCCTTCGAGCTCGTGCGTGTACTGGTACGCCTCTGGGTGGAGCGCTGGCGGCGTCTCGACCGTCGCAGCGGTGTTCACGTACTCATCCACCGCGACGTAGGCGTTGTTCAGGCCCGTCGGCGCATTCTCGCCCTTCTTCGTGTGGATGATCTTAGTCGCGCTCTGGTGGTGTGCCTCGCGCAAGGTGATTTGCTGCTCGTTCAACTCGACCTGAGCCGCCCTGGTCAGCGACACGACACTGTGCCCGCTCACGCCGACATGCTTCTCGTCGAAGACGCCCGTGATGAACGGGATACCGTCGTAGTGCCAATCCTCGTCCGTGTGCAGCTTGTTGCCGACCACGATGACGTGCCTGCCGTTCGGGCCGCGCTGGTAGGCGTCGATCACGCGAACCTTCTGTAAGGCGTTGCTCGCGCCGATGGCCCCGGCCATCAGGCTCCCGTTGCTCGACGACTGGCCGGCAAGCTCCTCGGGATCCACGCCGAGCATCGCGGCAGCGGCTACGGTGGGAATGCGACGGACGTGGTAGCGGCACTCCGGGTCGCCGAGCTTGCCATCTTCCTTGTCCCACAGCTGCTCCCACGGCGGAAAGCGGGCCAGTTTCGTGTCGCCGTCCTCGACGTAGACCTTCATCCAGCCGAGGTCACACGTGAGCTGGTCGCGCATCTTCAGCGACGCCTCTTTCTGGTAGCCGACGTGGTCAGCCCAAGCGTCGGACAGCTCGGTCATGTACCTGCTGGCGCGCTTGGCTTTGCCGTTGCCGCTGGACGGGACGAACTGCGCGCGCGGTCGGAACGAGCAGATTCGGTTCCGAACGGTGCCGACGAGCTGATACGCCTTGTTGAAGATTTGGCCGTTCCCCTCGCGGGCGTCGATGCGTGCGAACACCTCGGACGCGGCGTCTAGATCGGTCACGCGGTCGCCTGTGTACAGTTCGAGGTCGTAGGCCATCCACTCGCGGCGATTCTTCTCGTCCTGCGACTGCTCGATTTCGTCGACGGTTCGGTTGAGCTTTTGCACGAGATCAACCGCGTCTAGGTCGCCGGCTTCGTTCTCCTCGGCGTTCGGCGCCTCGCACCAACGCGGGCCGCTCCCGGTGCGCTGCATGCGCTCTTCGGGCTGGTCGGTGTCGGTGACTTCGGCTTCGGAGTTCTCGGTGGGGTCGGTAGGGTCGGTGGTCTCGTCGCTCATGATTGCTTGTCCCTTGCCTTACGCTGCTCACGGAGACACCTTGAGCAGAAGCCTCGCGCAGCGTCAGCTTCGTCCCCGCAGTGCCGAAGCGACGTGCCGTTGAAATAGCCGCCGCAGACGCCCGGAAAGTAGCGGCGGATTTCGGTCTTCAGACCGCGCCAGATCACCGCTGTATCAATCACAACCCTCATGGCCGCACGATCCTGCTTTCCTCGATCTCCGTGCCGTCGTCGCTCTGCATCGCCCGCACGAACGCCGTCGCCTGTCGAGTCGCCGCGCAGTGGACGCAGTTGCCGTGGGCGTTGGCGCGCGATGGGCTGTGACCGCGAACGTCGGCGGCGGCGCGGATGAGGCGCGACATCATGTCGACTAGTTCGCGCTCGGTGGAGTCTTGGTCGGCGTCGTCTGGCTTGGTTGCTGGGTCGGTCACGGCTGCGCCTCCACTTCATCGGTGCCAAGGGCACACAGTTCGGCCTCACGCCACAGTTCACGGCAGACTTCCTCGGCGCTCTTCGACGGGACAGTAATCGCCGAGGCCATGCCAAAGAGCCACCCTGTCTCATCTTGCTCGCGGCGCCACATTCGCCTAACGAAGCCAGCCACTCCGTGGACGGGCATGCCGTCCGGCCCGAGGTAGATACGGGAGAAATCCGCCGCCGATCCGGCTCCAGGCAGCGCCTCCATGGTGATGAAATACTCGCCAGGAAATGCGTTCTCACACCCTGGAGTGGCACACGGCGAGCGCCCAAACGACAGCTTCCGATGATTGCACGTCAAGAGAACGCCTCCCTTCGGGCCTTCGCCGCTCGCGCCCGCATGATTCCGCCCTGCTGCTGCTCTCGCTGCATTCGCTCCATGGCCACCTCGTAGGGCGTCTTGACCACCGGCGGCGGCGCATCCCCTGGCAACTCGCGCAGCATGTCCCGCGCGTACCGCCACGGGTACAGCCAGGCGTCGCCGGGATCCGAGTGTGCGGCGTCGCTGGCCAGCTTACCCGGCTTCTTCCAGCGCAGCCGCGTGGCCTCCTTGACCATCAGCGCGGCCAGTTGCGGGTCGACGTAGGTCTTGCCGGCTCTGAGGTCGTCGTTCAAGAGCTGGATGAACTCGACCTTTCTGGTCTTCTCAGCCATCACCCACTGAATCTCGGGCGCGTCAACGGCGAACGTCTCGATGGTCTTCCGCGTGGCGTGGCCGGCCGGGTCGAACACCACTGGCCCCGGTCGCTCAGCTTGCAGCGCGCGGAGCCTCGCGAAGAGCTGGTGATTGGTCTGCTGGCTGGTGGCTTCCATGTGCGTCAGGTGCGAGACGGAGCGGTCGGGCGAGATGGACATCCGCGAAATGGCATCGGCGTCGTTCCAGCCGAGGTCCAGGCCGTAGACGTGCGAGAACGCCTTGCCATCCCACGGGCACAGCGCGGGAGGCGGGATGTAGTAGACCAGAGCGTCCGGGTCGACGATCCACTGACCGAGCCACTCGCGCTTGTACGTGATGGAGTCGGGCGTGAGGTGGTATCGCTGGCGGGCCTCTGCGAGCGGGTCGCGGCCAGCAAAGAACGGGTTCTGCGCGCACGTCCAATGATGCTGGTTGCTCCACCCTTCGAGAGCGTGGCAGGCGTCGAAGAACGGGCCGGAAGCAGCGGGTCCGGGTGTCCCGATGAGTACGAGTTGGCCGTTGTAGTCGAGCAGGGCGGGGCTGAGGACGTCGGACAGGAAGTAGGAGAACCAGTCAGGCCCCAGCTGCGATTCATCGACGATGGCGAGGTCGAAGTGCCGGCCACGCGCGCGCTCCACGTCCTTCTGTTGGTAGAAGCCGAAGATTTCGAACCGGCACGCGCCGCTCGTGAAAGCGAGCTCGGACTTGTGGGCCTCGAGGCCGAGTCGGTGGCGGTGGTTGTGCTTGAGCAGGTCGTCCCAGACGATCCCGAAGCCCTGGTCATCGGTGGGGGCGAAGTAGGCGACGCGGGCACCTGGGCGCGCGCCGAAGCAGCGCAGGGCCTTCCCCAGGATGCTCGTAGTCTTCCCGGCGCGCCTGCCAGGGTGAGCGGCAATCTGCGGCGAGTCGTCCTCGCACAGCGCCAGCTGTTCGGGGCCGAGGATGCGGCGAAAGCGCTCGTATGCGCTGCGCGGCGACTGGAGGCCGGCGAGCTGGGACGCGAGGCGCTTGTATTCGTCGCTCGGCACACTATCCGGCGACCTCCTCAGGCGGGGGCGGTTCGATCACTGTCTGCTGGCGAGAGCCGTCGCAGGCTGGGCACACGACCGGGTGCTTGATCCATGTCACGCCGTCAATCCAGAAGTTGACGCCTGAGCCACTACAGGACAGGCACGGCACTCGACTCCCGACCGTCACACGTGGCTGAAAGGCACGTTCTTCGTCGGTCACTCGTCCACCTCCACGCTGCCGGCGCCCGACAGCAAGTCGTCATCCACGGCCGTCCGCCCGAGCGATAACCGCTCGACCTGCGCCCGGTCCCGCTTCCACTTCGACAGGTCGACTTCCTCGATCCGGACCGTCGGGATGCCGTGGCACTTCACCCAGCGCCCCCAGCAAGCCGTCTCGGCCAGCACCTTGAGCGGCAGGTCCACGCCGGCCGCCTCGAGCAGCCGCAGGCCGATGCCGGCGCCGCGGAACTGCTTCTTGACGTACAGCATGCCCAGCACGTCGAACTGGTCCCACAGCGCGAACCCGAGAATCACGCGCGTCCCCTCGTGAGAAGCCGTGGCCAGCAACGTGCGTCCGTCGTTGATCATCTCGGCCACGCGCGGTCCGAAGATGTGGACCCACTCTGTCCAGCGCACCGGGCGCGTGTAGTCGCGGTGCGGCCAGCGGGTCTTGGCCGTGGCCTCGAACACGAAGGCGGTCTCGCTGCGGAGCTCGGGCGGCTGCACGTCGACAGTGAGGCCCGAAGCCAGGAGGCGCCGCGCCCCCTCGGTGCGCATGTGTTCGACCTGGCCGGCCAGGATGGCGTCGCGCTCGGCGGTGGCGCCTGGGCGGCGAACCTTCGCGAAGGAGGCGAGCGTTGGGACGAGGTCGGGCGTCGCGGTCACGGTTTCAGCCTCGCGAGCCTTGCGACCACATCAGCAGACGTGTGGCCGTCGAATTCGGGCGCGCGCTCGCGGTGCTCGAATCCCGCGGCGTTGCACTCCGGCCAGAACGGCGACTGCGGCAGGTGATACGTGAGCTGCTCGCCAGGGTCCGTCCAGATGCCGAGCACGAACCACCCCGGCATGTCAGTTCCGTCGCTGTGGGCGCGGCTGAACCAGACGCGGTGACCTGCCACCTTGGCGAACCGACACAGGGTCATGTACAGGCGGCACCGGTGGTCGTACAGCTCGCCGAACGTGTGGTAACCGTCGGAGACGTCGACGCCATCGTCACACTTGATGGTCACGGTCCGCCTGCTCATCGACGCGGCCTCAGGATCGTCAGCAGCAGCGCCACGACGCTCGCGCAGAACCCGAGCGCCCACACTCCGGTGCCGGTCAAGCCGGGCTCCCGAACTCGCGGCGGCAGTAGCCGCACTTGATGACGACACCGCCGCCGAACACGGCTAGCTCGTCGCGAATCTCGCGGTGATGGCGCCAGTGAGCGAGGACACGGCTGATGGCGCGAATCACCGATGTCCTCCGGCGAACGCGAAGTACACCGAGAGGCCAACGGCAACAACGCAGATCGCGGCGGCAACGAGATTCATGCCCCGCCTCCGCGTCGCCACACGTGGACACCGTCGACAAGGTCCCATGTCCCAGGGACGTGCATCGGGACGTCGTCCACAGACCACGGCTCCTGCGGCACGTGCGAGAACAACTCGGCCAACGGCTTCTCGGCCTCCTCGGCGGTTGGCATCGCCGCGTACTCGTCGAACTCGACCCCAATTGGCTGGCCGTCGCGGTTCAAGCATTCCGAGCCCGGGACTGTCGTCGCCAGGAAGCCCGAGCGTAACTTGACGATTCGTGGCTTCACGGTGTCGCCTCCTTGTCGCCAGCGGCCGCCTCGCGCGCGGCCCGCGCCTTCTTCCGCGCCCGGTACCGCGCCCACACGGAGCGCGTCTTGTCCCGTGGGCACGTCGGCAGGCAGCCGCGCTTCGGGTTCTGGCCGCAGTCAGCGCAGTTCGCCACGGTCAGCGGTCCTCACCGAACACCGTCCGCTTCGGCTTCATGCGCTTCTCGGCGTACGCGATGGCCAAGATTTGGCCGCGCGACCGCGGCTTCGCCTTGCCCTTGTTGGCGGCGGTCAACTCGCGCACGTTGGCCGACCGTGCGCCGCGCGACTTGCCGGGCTTGAGCGGCACCCTAGACCACCTTCCCGAGGTTCGCCCGCGGGCCGGCCTGTAACTCACGGAACGCACGGACCGCCGTGTCAGCGGCGTGCAAGGCTCGCTCGGCCCGAAGGGTGAGCGCCCAGCACGCCCCAAACGCCGCGTTCCAAATGGCCTGCTCTTGCTGGGTCAGTTCGACCCCAACCGCGGTCGTGACACTCGGCGTGGCGTAGGCGGTCACGAACCCGTCGTCGTCTGCCATTCAGTCACGCTACGCGCAGATTTGGCACATGTCAAGGTGACTCGATTGACTTTCTGGCGCTATACGTGGGTCACGACGACCCGCGGTGACAGATTGGCGCTATACGTTCCTAGACGGGGAGCGCGTAGCGGAGTACAACTGACGAATGAGAACGCCTGAGGAGCTGCTCGACTGGGTGCGCCGACAGTGGCTCGCTCATCCAGACGATTACGACCCAACGGACGAGCAGATGCTGGAGTTCATCGCGGCGGTCCAGCGCGACGCCATCGAAGGCAGCCCGCTTCCGGACGTGGCTGATCGCCAGGAGACCGCGCGCATAGACGAACAGGCCCACGAGGACGCCGAACACATGGCCGCCAGGGTCGCCGCACAAGACGAGAAGCACGCGATCGTGAGCGATGCATGGGAGCGAAACGCCGCCCGCATCGCCGAGTTCTTCGTCACCGGATCCCTCGAGTCCGGCGCAGCCATCTGCAAGCGCCTGCACGGCGAGGACTGCGGTTGCTGGGCTCGCGACTACGCGGCCTGGCAGGCGCGGAACGACGAGTAGCGGCTACCGTCGTCGGATTGGCACGCCCGGGTACGCCGCGCGAATCTCCGCGTCGGTCAGCACCTTGACGCCAACTGGGATTGCCCGCGGCTTCGGCTTGGAGATCGGCTTGGGTTTTCCGTTGCGCCACGGGTGATACTGCGACGGGAGGTTGCCGCCGAGGTAGGCCGGAGTTCCGTGCCACTTCCCCTTGCGCAGGTAGCTCATGGCTCGTCGGCGCGCTCGCGGATCGCCATTCGGCCCAACCGGATCTCCTCCTCCGTGAATCCAGAAGGCTGACGAGCTACCGCCTCCCGAAGGCGCTTTCTCTCGCGGTACCGGCGCTGACGCTCGGCAGACCCATGGTCCTTCTCGAGGTAGCGCATGAAATTCAGGATGATGTAGCCGCCGTTGATGCGCACCATTCGCCGGCCCTCAAAAGCCGACGCAAGGCTCTCTCGCTCCGGCGCACCCATCCTCTCGAGCGCGGCGATACCTGTCTCTCGGTCGACGCCGGCATTCCTGATGATCCCGACGCCTGCCGCCTCGACGAACCCATACCATCCCGGTGGAATCTCCCAGCCCGTCGGCTCCATCGTCCTGGCGTCCAGCTGCGGCGTGTCCTCCCGCAGCTCGTGCACCCTGGCCATGAGCAACGCGGTCACGAACACGTCACGGACGTCGCGGTCCACCCACACTGACGAGTTCAGAATTCCGCGGTCCAGCTTGATGAATCCCATGGCCTGTTACGTGACACGCACGCGACAAATTGTCAACCTGAGACAAAGTGTCGTAGCCGATTACGTAATAGTGACCTACGAAGATACGAGATACGGAGAATATAGGGCGGCTATCTCGCATGCACTGCGGCATGGGTCATTCCGACCCACCGCCCGCCTCCGCCACCGCCTTCCGCATCCGCTCCATCACCAGCCGCTCGATCTCGTCGTCGCTCTTCCTCGCCGCGGCCCTGGCCTGCTCGAGCTTCAGCACCACATCGGCCATCCGGTCCAGCTTCTCGACCTGCTCGACGTCGAGCTTGAAGCCGATGTCCACGCCCATCGCCCGGGCCTTCCCGTCACCGAGACTCGTGGTCTTGTTGAGCTTCTCGAGCGTCCGACCGGTGTCGACGTCGATGATTTTGAGCATCCGCTCGGTGCATCGTTTCGACAGCTCCGAGATGTCGGTGCCGCTCGTCGTCGTACGCGTTTCGGCGGCGCCGTCGGTAGAGTCAGCGGTGCCGTCCGAGGTCATCGGTCACCTTCAGCGTGGGGCGACGGTAGGTCGCGTGTCAAATCGGCGCGGCTCGGAGGCTGTCTCATGGTCGTCCCTCGCGTCATGTGCGGCCGATCGACGGCTCGTCGCTGGTGGGCGCCGTGGTCGGCCTTGGAAACGCATAGGCCTTGCCAATTGACACGCGAGTGTGGCCCTGCTTGAGCGCCAGGCGCGCCTGAACCCACATCAACCGCGCAGCCAGGATGAACATGACCTCTCGCTCCCACGCCTTCCGCATCGCCTCAAATGACCGGTGGACCGCCTTGGTCTCGTTCACGGCCGCCCCGCAATCTCCCAGCACACCTCGCGGCACTTCCCGAGATGGCCTGGCCGCAGGTTGCAGGTACCGACGACCGTGCCGTCAGGCAGTTTGAGCGGCGCGCCGCACGTCGGCTCGGGTGTCATTCGCTGTCCTCGTCATCGTACGGC
>Ga0070667_100000342_pt1 | contig 52097 bp, 44 predicted proteins | sample KBSS33metaG_FD_64659 | JGI IMG/M metagenome (GOLD analysis project Ga0070667, IMG submission 64659) | Switchgrass rhizosphere microbial communities from Kellogg Biological Station, Michigan, USA - KBS S3-3 metaG | ecosystem: Host-associated > Plants > Roots > Rhizosphere > Soil ...
GCCATATGCGGCACGGCAGATCTCCAATATTATGTCTCAACAACACAATCTTGGCAGATTCCCCAGGACTTTGCTGCCGTGCAATCCAAAACAGCAAAAAAATCCCGGACAGCTATGGGGCTCGATCCGGCATCCATTGGCTCTACCGTGGAGCATTCGCACGACGATTGATGCTCATGGATCCCGCATCAAGTGCGTGACGGCAAATATTCTGCAATCCCTACCCAAGAATCCCCACCCAAATACGGGTAGCGATTTGAAACCGACGTCCTATATTGCGTCCATGACCAAGCTATCCGTCCTCGACCTCGTCCCCGTCAACGAAGGGAGCGACGTCCCCACCGCCCTTGTCCGCGCGGCCGATCTCGCCGCCCATGCCGAAGCGCTGGGCTATCATCGCTACTGGACTGCCGAGCATCATGGCATGCCCGGGATCGCCAGCGCCGCGACGGCGGTCGTCCTTGCCCATATCGGCGCGGCGACATCTAGGATCCGCATTGGCGCTGGCGGCATCATGCTGCCCAATCATGCGCCGCTCGCCATTGCCGAGCAGTTCGGGACGCTGGCGGCCCTGTTTCCGGGCCGCATCGACCTTGGCCTCGGCCGCGCGCCGGGGTCGGACCAGCGGGTGATGCGCGCCATGCGCCGGACCTTGGCGAGCGATGCGAACCAGTTCCCTCGCGACATCATGGAATTGCAGGCCTATTTCGCCGGCGACGACAGCCCCGGGTTCCAGGCGACGCCCGGCGCGGGGTCGGACATACCGCTGTGGATATTGGGCTCCAGCCTCTATGGCGCGCAGCTCGCCGCCGCGCTTGGTCTGCCCTATGCCTTCGCCTCGCACTTCGCGCCGGATGCGCTGGATGAGGCGCTGGCTATCTACCGCCGGGACTTCCGCCCGTCCGCGCAACTGTCCGCACCCTATGCGATGGCCGGGTTCAATATTTTTGCTGCCGATACGGTCGAAGAGGCCGAAACGCTGGCGACATCCATGCAGCAGATGTTCATTGCCCTGCGCACCGGCACGCCGGGACGGTTGCCGCCGCCCATTCCGGGATATCGCGCCGCGCTGCCGCTTCAGGCGCAGATGATGCTGAGCAGCGTTCTGAGCGTATCGAGCATCGGCACGCATGCGGAGGTGGAGCGCGACCTGTCGGCCTTCATCGCGCGCACCGGCGTCGATGAGGTCATCGTGTCATGCAGTATGTTCGACCATGCGGCGCGCAAACGGTCGCTGACCATCGCGATTGAGGCTGCCCGCGCGGTCGACGGGGTTCAGGTCGCGGCCTAGCCGCCCTCCGCTCAGGACCCGCGCCGCGCCCGGCGACACCCGCCCCAGCAGCTTGGCGAACAGGATGGCGATGGCCAGCGTCAGGAGCGGCTGCACCAGCAGGAAGGCGGGATAGGCGGGCGAACCCAGCGGCCCGGTCCAGTGGCCGATCACCGGGGACAGGGTCCAGATCAGGATCAGGTGGCCGCAGAACATCAGGAACATATACGGCTCGATCCGCTTCAGCGTAGGCGCGGCGAAGGACCCCGCCAGCCCCCAGGCGATCCGCCAGAACAGCACCGCCGCAGCTACGCGCGTGACCATGTCCACCGCCGCCATCGGATGCCCCTGATTATCCCAGAAGGGCACATCGTAAAGCGTCAGCGCAACTTTGACCGGCAGCATCAGCAGGAAGGGCAGCAGCGCGACGCCGAAGGGGAGGGCGGCGACCTTCTGCTCCAGCTTCAACTGGCGCACGATCATGCCAAGGGTGAAAAAAGCGAGGATGGAGGAGCGCATCAACACCGGCTGGCCGATCCCCGCGATCCAAAGGCCGGCCGCCGCCAGCGACACCATGCCCAGAACCCAAGTCGGCGCGCGCACCAGTAGGGGCGCGGCGACCATGCACAGGAACAGGTCGCGCAGGAACGGCATCTGCACGTTGATGTCGGGATTGCGGGTCAGGATGAACAACTCCTGCATCACCCACTCGACCGAAGGCGGCACGGGCGCGCGAAGCGCGAAGAAGAGAGCCGAGCCGCTGACGATCAGGATCGCGAGCGCGTTCCACAGCACCATTGGCAACAGGATCGTCTTTGCCTTGTGCTGTACATGCGGCCACCAGTTGCGCGACTTGGACGACCCCATGACCAGCCAGCCGGAAATCAGGCCGAGCAGTGGTACCGCACTGCGCCCCAACCCCTCCATCAATATCCAGCGCAACATATCCTGCCCGCTGCCGTGCAGGGCATAGAGCGTCTGCGCATCCACACCGGTCCACGCATGGACATAGACGACGCCCAAAATGCAGATCACGCGGGCAATGGCGATACTGTCCGACAACCGCGCCGCCGCCGGTAAGGGGCGGGCCTGCGTGGCGGCATAGGGAAGGGACAGGGTGGCAGCGTTCACGGTCATGGCTCGCATCATTCCTGAACAGAATGAGCCGTAATCTGAACGGTTTCCGACTTGGGACGAACTGTGGCGATGGCGGGATGAGTGGGCGGGGTCCGACAGATCGGTGCTGACGAAGCAGAATATGCTCCCGTCCCATCAGCACGTCACCCCGGACTTGATCCGGGGTCCCGCTACTCTTCAGCCACTAGGGGAAATAAGGACAGCGGGACCCCGGGTCAGGCCCGGGGTGACGAGGTATGTGTGATCGCGTGCAGTTGTTGCCCAGGCTCCCTTCTTTACTTCGCTTCCGGCGTCTCCGCCGCCTTCGGCTTGTCATCCGGCACGCGCAGGCCTGGTCCGTAGACCGGCACGACATCCATCGTCACGCGCCCGTGCAGCGCCTCGATCTCCGCCTTGCGCTGGCCGAGATAAAGCTCGCGATAGATCGCATAGGGATGATCCTCGGTGCGGATCTCCTGAATCCGTTCGTCGAACGCGGCGCGCTCGCCCAATTGCTGGAGGATCGTCGCGGGAATGACATAGGCCGGCTTGGTGAACGGCTTGCCGATGGCAAAGGGCACGATCAGATTGTCCACCGTATCGCCGATGACATCGCGCAGGGTCGTCGGTCCGATGATCGGCAGGTACATATAGGGACCCGGCCCGATGCCGTAATAGCCCAGCGTGTTGGCAAGCCCGTTGGGCCGGTAGGGCAGGTTGAATGGCTTGCGCTTCGCCACATCGACCAGCCCGGCGACGCCCAGGGTTGTGTTGATGCCGAAACGGCCGGCGGTCTCGAAGGCCTTGCCCGGCTTGAACTGGACAAGATAGGCGACAGCGACGACCGGCTCCCCCAAATTGGTGAAGAAGTTGCGCAATCCCTTGCGGACCGGCCGGGGCAGCCCCTTATTATACCCCTTGGCGATCGGCTCGACGACGGCCTTGTCCACCGACTGGACCGCTTCGAAACTTTTCGCGTTAATCTTCTCCAGCGGATCGCCCGGCGGCGGGCCGTCCCGTCCCGTCACCACGATGTCGGCCTGCGCATCGGCTGCTGGCGGAGTCGAGTCCGCTGGTTGCGACGGAGATGCCTGCGTTGGCGGCGTCGCCTGAGAGGCGGGCGGATTGCCCGCATCGGTCTGCGCCGTCGCCACGGCCGGCAAAACGGGATCGGGAAGACTCGCCGACGCCGGAGCGATCGTCATCATGCCTGTAACAGCGGCGGCAAACAGCATTCACATGTCCTTCGTAACAGGCCCGCCCTGTAGATAGGGGTGAGCGCCCCCCGCTCAAGCTGTGCGCACTGGGAATGCGACGAACGCGGGGGTGATTGCGGACGCTATTGCAGGGCCGACCCTGAACGGCAGCTTATTGTTCGCCAACGTTTAGGGATGGCGTCCTATGGACGTCGCCAGCGGGCGGCCACCACAGTGGCTCTTCCGCCGCCAAGTTATGCAAAACAAAAGGGCCGGTGGATCGCTCCACCGGCCCCTCATGTGCCTTAAGCTGCTGGGTGCAGGACTTAGAAGTCCATGCCGCCCATGCCGCCCATACCACCCATGCCGCCGGGCATGCCGCCACCGGCCTTGTCGTCGCTCGGGCTGTCCGAGATCGCTGCTTCGGTGGTGATCAGCAGGCCGGCGACCGAGGCCGCGTCCTGCAGGGCGGTGCGAACGACCTTGGTCGGGTCGATCACGCCGGCAGTGACCAGGTTCTCGTACACGTCGGTCGACGCATTGTAGCCCTTGGTCTCGTCATTCTCGCGCAGCAGGTTGCCGGCAACGACGGCGCCATCGACGCCTGCGTTCTGGGCGATCTGCTTCACAGGGGCGGTGATCGCCTTGCGAATGATGTCGATGCCGCGGGTCTGGTCGTCATTCGCGCCCTTCAGGCCTTCCAGGGCCTTGGTGGCGTACAGCAGGGCCGTACCGCCGCCGGGGACGATGCCTTCCTCAACCGCTGCGCGCGTGGCGTGCAGGGCGTCGTCGACGCGGTCCTTGCGCTCCTTGACTTCCACTTCGGTCGAACCACCGACCTTGATCACGGCAACGCCGCCGGCGAGCTTGGCAAGACGCTCCTGGAGCTTCTCCTTGTCATAGTCGCTGGTGGTGTTCTCGATCTGCGCACGGATCGCTTCGACGCGGCCCTTGATCGCGGACGCATCACCGGCGCCATCGACGATGGTGGTGTTGTCCTTGTCGATCGAAACGCGCTTGGCGGTGCCCAGCATGCCGATGGTGACGTTCTCGAGCTTGATGCCGAGGTCTTCGGAGATCATCTCGCCCTGGGTCAGGATCGCGATGTCCTCAAGCATCGCCTTGCGACGATCGCCAAAGCCAGGAGCCTTGACGGCAGCGACCTTCAGGCCGCCACGCAACTTGTTGACGACGAGCGTGGCCAGAGCCTCACCCTCGATATCCTCGGCGATGATCAGCAGCGGACGGCCCGACTGGACGACGGCTTCCAGGATCGGAAGGATCGCCTGCAGGTTCGACAGCTTCTTTTCGTGGATCAGGATGTAAGGGTCCTGAAGCTCGACGAGCATCTTCTCGGGGTTGGTGATGAAGTAGGGCGAGAGGTAGCCGCGATCGAACTGCATGCCCTCAACGACGTCCAGTTCGAAGTCGAGACCCTTGGCCTCTTCCACGGTGATCACGCCTTCCTTGCCGACCTTCTCCATCGCCTCGGCGATCTTCTCTCCAACGACGGTGTCGCCGTTCGCGGAGATGATGCCGACCTGTGCGACTTCGCTCGAACCGGCGACCGGCTTGGAACGGGCCTTCAGATTCTCGACAACCTTGATCACGGCGAGGTCGATGCCACGCTTCAGGTCCATCGGGTTGATGCCGGCCGCAACCGACTTCATGCCCTCGCGGACGATCGCCTGGGCCAGGACGGTCGCGGTGGTGGTGCCGTCACCGGCAATGTCGTTGGTCTTCGAAGCGACTTCGCGGACCATCTGCGCGCCCATATTCTCGAACTTGTCCTTCAGTTCGATTTCCTTGGCGACGGTGACGCCGTCCTTGGTGATGCGGGGGGCGCCGAAGCTCTTGTCGATGACGACGTTGCGGCCCTTGGGACCCAGGGTCACCTTGACCGCGTCGGCCAGGATGTCGACGCCGCGCAGAATGCGTTCACGCGCGTCGCGGGAGAATTTTACGTCTTTTGCAGCCATGAGATAATACCTCTGCTTCTGTTTGTTTCGTCATCCCAGCGAGGGCTGGGATCTCGCGCGGCCTGACGCCGCGCTAAAAAGGCCCGGGATCCTGACCTGCGTCAGGATGGGCATCGTCGGTTGTTCAGCCGACAATACCCAGGATGTCCGATTCCTTCATGATGATCAGGTCTTCGCCATCGACCTTGACCTCGGTGCCGGACCACTTGCCGAACAGGATCTTGTCGCCGGCCTTGACATCCAGCGGCGTGACCTTGCCGTCTTCGGCCTTCGTGCCGGAACCGACAGAGACGATTTCGCCTTCCTGCGGCTTTTCCTTGGCGGTGTCTGGAATGATGATGCCGCCGGCGGTCTTCGCCTCGGCTTCGATGCGGCGGACCAGAACGCGGTCGTGCAACGGACGGAATGCCATATGGATTGCCTTTCCCTTCGATAAGGGAGCGGATATGTGGCGGACGACATGTCGGGACCTATGCCCGCAAGCCCTTCCGGCTTTCCCCTGCTCCCAATGAACTTGTGTTTGTTAGCACTCCCCGGGGGAGAGTGCCAGCGCGCCTCATATGGCCCATTGGCCGGGAGGGTCAAGAGCGGGAAGCGGAAAAAATCCTGTCCGTCCACCGCGATGCGATGCCTGCGTCCGCAATAGGGACGGGTCGTTACCAGATGATGACCGGCCCATCATGCCTGGCCCTCATGATCGCAGCGCAAGCTTCCATCCGATGGAGAATCGCCAGCGACGGTCATAGCCGGGATAGGGATCGTCGAATGGCCGGGCCGCCTCCAGGTCCAGCCGCACCTTGTTCAGGAAAGCTATGCGTACGCCGCCCCCTGCCGACCCCATGGTGATGCCGGCGCGGGGAAAGGGGCCGCGCCGCAGGATCGTGACGTCCGCCATATCGGCAAAGCCATACAACTCGGTGCCCGCCAGCTTGCCCTTGGGAACGGGCCTCCAGGCAATCTCGGCCAGACCGGCAACACCGCGATCCGCGTTGATCAGCGCACTCTCGAAGCCTCGCCCGAAATCAGGCCCGCCGACGGAAAAGCGCTCGGCGGCGGGCAGTCGATCGTGGCTCCACTGGCTGCTGCCGCGCAGGCGTATGGTCGTTCGCTGACCGATGGCGCGGTCGATCCCGGCGCGTATATTCGCCTTCAGGAAACCAGTCTGCGCAAAGGGCGCATTCACACGCGCGCCCAATATGTCGAGTCCCTTGCTGATGCTCGCGCTGCCGGACAGGGTCAGGCGGCCCGTCGATTGGCCATATCCAACGGCGGCGCGCACGGCGCGGGTGCGCTCGGACGCGATCAGCGATCCCAGCGCCGCATTGTCGCTGTTGATGCCGTCGATCGCCGCGCTGATCGTCAGGTTGCGCGTATAGGCGCGGATCAATGGCCAGGACAGGGTGACGCCCGCCGTCTTGGCCGTGCCGCGGATCAGACTGCCGCGCGGCCGGGTTTCCAGATAGCCTCCCGACAGCGACAGGCGCACGCCGTCCGTGCCGATCGGCGTAGAATGGGTCAGCCCGGCATAGCGATAATCCTTCAGATCAAAGGCGGATGCGATGGCAAGCTCGGTCGAATCGCCCTCGCGCAAGCTGCCATAAAGCCGCGCGGTCGCCTGCACCTGACCGTCTTTCACCAGCGTCGTCGTGCGGTTGTCGAAGCCGAAGGTGACGGTGGGCCTACTGTAATCCAGTTTCAGCACCAGCCGGACGCCGCCCTGCCCCTGGCCGGACTGCAGCGCGGCGTCGACCTTCAATCCGGGGATATCGCGGATCAGGGAGATATAGCGTTCCAGGGTGCGGCGGCTGGTGGGCTTCTCCTGCGTCAGCCGGTCGGCATAGGCCTTGACCAGCGCCAGCGAGCGTCCCTCCACCTCTCCGGTCAGGATCACCGCCTCGACATGGCCCTCCGCCACCGCGATCCGCAGATCGCCGCTGGTCAGGTTCTGGTCGGGGATCACGATCGTGAACAGGGCGACGGATGATCTGCCATAGGCCGTGGTCATGGCCGCGACGAGGCGCTGAAGCGTGGGACGGTCGGCGGGCGCGCCGACGAATTTGCCCGCCGCCGCCGCGACGATGGCTGGCACCTGCGTCCCCTCGAACCGAATCAACCGGATGGGCGCGCTCGCGGCCGCCGCATCGATGCGGGAGGCCGACGTGGGAAGCGCGTTCTGACGCGGACCGTCCGCATCGGGCGCGACGATCGTCGTTTCGCGATCCAGCCGGTTGCGATCGATCGGCGTGCTGGTTTGCGCCCCGGCGCCCCATGGCCACAATAATAAAGCAGCCATGACGGCATAGCGCATGGTCCAACCCCTGTTCCTGCACACACACGCTTCTGCGCGAGGGTCGTCCGTCGGATGGCGGCCCTCGCGCAGCTCTTATTGATCGATCTTGCCCGTAAGGTTGCCCGTCAAACCGGCCGTTAGATTGCCGGTCAGGCCGGATGTTGCGCTGCCAAGCGTTCCGGTTACGCCATTGACCACGCCGCTCACTACGCCGAGCGGTGCGCCCGATGTCGTTCCTGGCGTTGCGCCGCCGCCAGTCGCGCCGCCAACGACATTCTGGACGATGCCCAGCGGCGCGCCGCTCCCGCCCGTTCCGGGCGTCAGGACGCCGGTGACGCCGTTGACGACGCCGCCAACCGCATTCACCGCGCCGTTCACGGGGCCGCTACCCCCCGTCGCGCCCGGTTGCACGGTCAGCAGCTGCCCGCCGCTGGCCGCGCCGACCGTCAGCAGGCTGCCGGTCTGTTGATTTGCGGCCAGAACGCTTGCGCCTATCAGTGGCGATTGCGCGGATGTGCCGAGCACGCCGGCGTTCCCGACGGTCAGGTTCACCAGGTCGCCGGGCGCGGCCGTCAGGCCATCGACCAGATAGCTCTCGCCCTTTCCGGTCTTGACCAGCGCCTGGCCCGTATTCTCCAGCACCTTGGCGACGGTTCCCGTTAGCGGGATCGCGCCGGGGGTGGACGCATCGACCACTTCCACCAGCCGGGTCGCCGTGCTGCCCAATGACCCCACGGTCTCGCCAGCGCTTACCAGCACGCCGGACACGATCGGCAAGGCGTTGGCCGGGTCGCCAGTGTTGGCGAGCAGACCCGTGCCCGCGACGCCTCCCGATCCGACGAGTCCGCCCGTTGCCAGAACGCCTGCAGACCCCAGGCTCAGGCCACCGGACGCGCCGGTGGAGCCTGTCGCGCCGGTCGCTCCCTGCTCGCCCTGCGGCCCGGCCGGACCGGCTTGGCCTTGTGGACCAACGCTGGCCACGCGCAGCGATCCGCTGGATTCGCAGGCGTTCAATGACAGCATGGCGGCAATCGATAGCAGGGATGGCGCGAATATTTTTGGATGGACGATCATGACAGTCTCCTCACTTCACCATGGCTTCGCTCAGAAAGAAGAGACGATGAATTGGATGACATGTTCCGTTCTATTTGGTCCCGATAGGATATGCCGTTAGATGTTCATTAACTAACTTCAAATTTTACTTTTCCTTTACTATGAATGGCCGCTCCATTGCGGTTATCCCGCTCAGGCACTAACTGTTCAGCGGAAATCCTCGACGGAGAGACTATCTTGGCATTCGTGAAAGGCGCCTGGCGCATCTTGGTCGGGGTGAAGGACGCACTGGTCCTGCTGTTCATGCTGCTGTTCTTCGTCCTGCTCTACGCTGCTCTGTCTTTCACCCCCCGACCGGTCGCATCGGTATCGAAGGGCGCGCTGCTGCTCGACCTAGAGGGCGTGATCGTCGAGCAGCCGCAGGAGGCCGATTCCCTCTTCTTCCTCACCAGTTCCGGCCCGCAGATGAAGGAGTTCCGCCTGCGCGATATCGTCGCGGCGCTCGACGCGGCAAAGACGGATGGCAAGGTGAAGGCAGTCGTGCTGAACCTCGACGGTTTCATGGGCGGGGGTCAGGTGGCGCTGTCCCGCGTCGGTGCGGCGATGGATGCGCTGCGCGCGGCGAAGAAGCCGGTGCTGGTCTACGCCACCACCTACACAAGCGACAGCTACCAGCTTGCAGCGCATGCGGGTGAAGTATGGCTCAACCCCTATGGCCAGGTTTTCCTGCCCGGCCCGGGCGGATCGCAACTTTACTATAAGGGGCTGATCGACAAACTCGGCGTCAATGCGCACGTCTATCGCGTCGGCACCTACAAGAGCTTCGTCGAACCCTATACCCGGACAGACCAGTCGCCAGACGCCAAGAGGGCGGATCAGGCGCTGGCCGGTGCCCTGTGGCAGGACTGGCAGGATGAAGTGGTGAAGGCCCGCCCTGCGGCGAAGCTTGCGCCCTATATCAACGATCCGGTCAAGGCGGTGACGGCTGTGCAGGGCGACGTGCCGAAGGCGGCGATGGATGCGGGCTTGGTCGACAAGATCGGCGACGAGGCAGCATTCGGCGATCATGTCGCGGAAATAGCGGGCGAAGACCCGAACGGCAGGCCCGGCGGTTTCGCGGCGATCGACCTTGCCGGCTACGTGAAGTCGCACAAGCCGTCGAATAACGGCCAGATCGGCGTCGTGACCATTGCCGGCGAGATTGTCGATGGCGACGCCGGCCCCGGCACGGCGGCGGGCGATACCATTTCCGGTCTGATCTACGATGCCTTGGCGGAGAAGGATCTGAAGGCGCTGGTGGTCCGGGTGGACTCCCCGGGGGGATCGGTGCTGGCGTCGGAAAAGATCCGTTCCGCGATCCTTGAGGCGAAGAAGGAAGGGCTGCCGATCGTCGTATCGATGGGCAATGTCGCGGCCAGCGGCGGCTATTGGGTATCGACCCCGGCCGACCGTATCTTCGCCGAGCCGGGCACGATCACCGGATCGATCGGCGTGTTCGGCATCTTGCCCAGTTTCGAGGGCGCTTTGGCCAAGATCGGCGTCACCAGCGATGGCGTGAAGACGACGCCTCTGTCTGGACAGCCCGACATGTTCGGCGGCTTCAGCCCGGAATTCGACGCTGTTGCGCAATCGGGGATCGAGCAGATTTATGCGCGGTTCGTCGGCTTGGTCGCGCAGTCCCGCAAGCGCACGCCCGAACAGATCGACGCCATCGCGCAGGGACGTGTCTGGGATGGCGGCACCGCGCGCCAGAATGGCCTGGTCGACCAGTTCGGCGGTCTTGAGGAAGCGATTGCCGAAGCCGCGAAGCTGGCCAAGATCGATCCAGCGAAGGCTCGCCCCTATTACATCGAGAAGGAGCCGGACATTTTCGCGCAGTTCGTTCAGAACCTGATGGACGATAGCGGGCAGGAGCAGGCGCGCGCCGCCAGCATGCCGAAGGACTGGCTCAGCCGCCAATCCTTCCTGCAGCGGCAATGGGCGATGCAGGCGGTGCGCGACGCGCGCAGCCTGATAGAGGGCAGCGCGGTACGCGCGGCCTGTCTGGAATGCTCCGCCTATGGTCCGCCCCGCGTGGCGACGCGCGCTGAACAGCGCTCATTCTGGGCGGTGCTGCTCGCGCAGCTTTAGGAAAACTGGCCGGCCAGTTGCCCTGCGGGCAGCATCAGGGCAACGCACGACAGTGCCAGCGCATAGGATGACGCTGGCATGCCGCGCGGCATCAGGCTGGCGGCGGTCCGCGACAGGGTCATCGCCAGATGCTTCAGGCCGGCGCGGACGATCATCGCCTCCTGCGGGTTGAAGCGCATCAGGGTGAGCAGGATCGTCAGCAACAGGTCGCGCTTGCCGGTGGAACGCGTATCATTGTCATAACCATGCATTGATTTCGCCTCCTCATGCCGGCGTTTCGTTACGCAGGCGCTCCTGATGGTTAACGTGCGCCGACGCAGGCGCTTTTCCACCAACGACATGAGAAATTATACGAACGTATATCTACTACCTTCGCACCCCGACATCCGCACACTTCGCCACAAACATGGCTGGCGTCAGAACGCGTCCACGATCAGTTTCACGCCCAGTCCGATCATCAGCAGATAGACGATGGTGTAGAAGCGCGGCGCATCCAGCCTCCGGATCAACCACACCCCCGCGACCGTCGACAGGATCGCGAGCGGCATCAGCAAGGCGGAGATGTGAAGGTTCTCCGGGGTGAACTCGCCCAATGCCATATAGGCCGGAACCTTGGCCCAGTTGATAACCGCGAAGAGGACGGAGGTCGTGCCGACAAATTCCTCGTGCGGCAGCTTCTTGGGCGTCACATAGATCTGGAACGGCGGTCCTCCGGCATGGGCGACTTGGCTGGTGAACCCCGTGGCCACCCCGGCAAGCACGCCTGCCCAATCAGGCGCATGCGCCGCCGCGACGATCCGGCCGCCCCGCTCGGCCCAAAGCCGCCACAGCCCGAACGCCACGGAGATAAGACCCAGCGTCGCCATCATGCCCGCAACGGGCAACATCTCCGCAAAGGCCCATCCGAGCGCGATGCCGATCAGTGCGCCGGGCAGCATGATCGCCACGATCCGCCGGCTCCATGTTTTGCGAAACGCCCAGACGCTGACCACGTCCTGCACGATCAGGATGGGCAGCAGGATCGCGGCGGCCTGTACCGGCGGCATCACCAGCGCCAGCACTGGCGTCGCCAACGCGCCGATGCCCGAAAATCCCCCTTTGGCCAGTCCGACGATAATGACCGCCAGACAGGCAGCGGCAAGAGTGGCGGGATCGAAAAGCATGATCCGGCCCTAGTGGGATTGCCCTGTGGAAGCCAGTGGAACCGCGCGCGACTTTCCGGCAGAATAGGGCATGACCAAAGGCAAGACATATGTGGGCATAGGCGGCTGGACGTTCGAGCCATGGCGCGGGACCTTCTATCCCGAAAGTCTCAAGCAGAAGGACGAACTGGCCTATGCCGCGTCCCACCTGACCGCGATCGAGATCAACGGCACCTATTACAGCACGTTCAAGCCGGAGAGCTTCCGCAAATGGGCGGACGCCGCGCCCGAGGGATTCAAGTTCACGGTCAAGGCGTCGCGCTTCTGCACCAACCGCAAGGTGCTGGCCGAGGGCGGCGAGTCCGTGCAACGCTTCATAAATCAGGGTCTTGTCGAACTGGGCGACAAGCTCGGCCCCATCTTGTGGCAGTTTATGCCCACCAAGAAATTCGATGCTGATGATTTCGGCGCGTTCCTGGCGTTGCTGCCGAGTTCGGTCGATGGCGTACCACTACGCCATGCCGTAGAAGTCCGGCACGAAAGCTTTCGCGATCCTGGTTTTCCGACGGTCGCCAAGGCCGCCAATGTGGCGATCGTCCATGCCGATCACGCCGAATATCCGCTGATCGAAGCCGACACTGCTGACTTTACATACGCCCGCCTCATGCGGTCACAGGAAGAGGAGATTTCGGGATACGCCCCTGCGGCGCTTGACGACTGGGCCGGTACGGCGCGGTCATGGGAAAAGCGGGGCGATGTGTTCGCCTTCTTCATTTCCGGCGCCAAGGTCCGGAATCCTGTAGCGGCCCAAGCGCTGATCGCGCGCCTTCAAAAAGACTGAATTATTAACGCCCGTTAGCGGTTGCGTTTGCTGCAAGTGCGAAGACGTTCTTTGCGATTGTGACAGACATGTTACACGCCTAGTCGCGCCTTCCCGCAATATTGTCGGGCAAAGGGAGCAATGAAATGCGTTACGCAGTCAATGGCGCCACCGTTCTGGTGGCAGTGGGTGTTCAGGTTCTTGCCTTCTACGGTGTACTCTACGCCTGAACGGACGACCTCAGCTTTTCCGCCATAGGGAAAGATTTTTTTATAAAAACGCCGCCCAAGGCACGGCCCGGGGCGGCATTTTTGTTTCTTGTGCGGCTCAGCCCTCCGCCAGCCAGCCGGCAAACAAGTAGGCGACGACGCCGACCGGGCCAAGCGCGCACAGGGTCAGCAGGACGACGCCGAGGCGAACGATCAGCACATCGACGCCGGTGCGGGCGGCAAGGCCTGCGCAAACGCCCATGATCTTGGCGTTGCTGCGGTCGAGAGTGAAAGTGCGCTCCATGATGATATCCTTCGAATGACTGTGTGACGCCGGCTGCCGGCAATGTTCGATAGATTGCAGGGGCCGTGCCAATTTCGATTTCTGCCGCCAAATGGGGGTTTTCGAGGGTCTTGATTGCGAGACGCACGCCTATTCACGCTGGCAGTTGGTGATTTTTCTCACATATTAGGATTTATTATCCGTACTCCTGCGAAAGCAGGAGCGCAGGGCCGGATTGCGCTCCATCACCCTGGATTCCTGCGTTCGCAGGAACGCGGCGCGTCTCGCAAAATATTGGCGGCACCTCTAACATCAGGGCATGTTCGCCTCTCCGACATGGCTGTTCGTCTATGGCACCCTGCGCAGGGGCGGCGGCGCGGCGCTGGCGGTGCGGCTGGAGGAGGAAGCGCGCTGGATCGGTCAGGCGGAAGCGCACGGGTTTCTGTACCTGATCGACGGCTATCCGGGGTTCGTTTCCGATGCGGCTGGCGGGCGGGTGCTGGGCGATCTGTTCGATGTAGGGGAGAATGTTTCGTTGCTGGCTGCGCTGGATGAGTATGAGCAATGCGGCGGAGCCTGGCCGGAACCGCAGGAATATCGGCGCGAGGTGATTCCGGTCCTGTCGGAGCGCGGCGCGGGGCAGGCGTGGACCTATGTTTATGCGTGGCCCATTGATCAAACATCGCTGATCGCCGGCGGAGATTTTCTCGCCTGATCCGTTGCCCTCGCACGCTTACGCGCTAGGATGAGAGCGGGGGAATGTCAGGAGAGCATGATGACGGACAGCCGACTTCCCGAGGATCGCAACTGGGTCGAATCGACCGGCCTTGATCGCCGCAGCCTGCTGGCGGGCGGTGTCGTCGCGGCCGGTTTCGCCGCCGCGTGCCAGCCTGTCGCGGCGACCACCATCAGCACGCCCGCAACCGGCCTTGCCATAGAAAACGCCAGCTTTCCTGCCAGCGACGGTTTTGCCGTGCCGGTCTATGTCGCGCGGCCCGACCATGGAAAGCCTGCACCGATCATCGTCGTCGTCCATGAAGTGTTCGGTGTGCATGAATGGGTGAAGGACATCTGCCGCCGCTTCGCCAAGGCAGGCTATTATGCGATCGCACCCGATCTCTTCGCCCGGCATGGCGATGCGACCAAGATCGCGGACATCAAAGAGCTGATCAGCAGCATCGTGTCCAAGGCGCCGGACGCGCAGGTCATGTCGGATATCGATGCGACCTTTGCGTGGGCCGGGGCGCATGGCGGCGATGAAGCTAGGCGCGGGATCACCGGTTTCTGCTGGGGTGGGCGGATCGTCTGGCTCTATGCCGCCCATAGCGCGCAACTGGATGCGGGCGTGGCTTTTTACGGACGCCTTGTGGGCGAACCCAATCCCCTGCAGCCCAAGAACCCCATCGACATTGCGGGCGACCTGCGCGCGCCGGTGCTTGGCCAATATGGCGGCAAGGACAAGGGCATCACGGCTGAGGATGTCGCAGCGATGCGCGATAAGCTTAAGGCGGTGGGCAAGGCGGGGGATGTCATCACCGTCTATCCGGACGCCGACCATGGGTTCATGGCGGATTACCGCCCCAGCTATAATCCGGACGCCGCCGCTGCGGCGTGGAAGGCGGCGACCGGCTGGTTCGGGAAATATGTGAAGAAGGGCTGAGGCGTTCTTTTAGGCCGTCCGGCAGTCAGATCACCAGATTGAGGCCGACAACGATCAGCACGATGGCGAGGACGGGACGAAGGTGATTCTCCCGGACGCGCGACGCCAGCATGCTGCCGATGATGATGCCCGGTATCGAGCCGATCAGCAGGGAGCCGAGCAGTGACATGTCGACCGTGCCGATCAACCAGTGTCCAATGCCGCTGACCAGGGTAAGCGGAACGGCATGGGCGATATCCGTTCCCACGATCTTGTTGAGGGGGACCCGGGGATAGAGGATCAACAGCACCGTCGCGCCGATCGCGCCAGCACCTACCGACGTCAACGATACGGCTGCGCCGATCACCACGCCAAGCACGACGGTCAGGATCATGGTCTGCCGTTCGCTGCGTTCTTTCAGGTGCGCGCGGGACCAACTGACGATCCGGTGTCGGAACAGCAGGGCGGTGCCGGTGAGCATGAGCATGATGCCGAGCGCGACTGCGATCACATGGGTTGCCGTGTCCGGCGGCCGGCCCCAATGGGATAGCAGCGTCAGCATGACCAGCGCCGCCGGCATGCTGCCATAGGCCAGCAGTCGGAAGATGCGCCAGTCGACCGCGCCTTGCCAGCCATGGACGAAGCTGCCCACCGTCTTGGTCATCGATGCGTAGAGCAGGTCGGTTCCGACCGCCACGGCAGGATGGAATCCGAACAGCAACACCAACAGCGGCGTCATCAGCGAGCCGCCGCCGACACCCGTCAGGCCGACCAATATGCCGACGAAAAGCCCCGCCAGCGAATATAGCGGGTTGATCGCGATCATGGGAACCGCCCCGTCACGGCAGTCGCGGCGAAGCGCGTCAAATCATACACCCGGCAGGCGAGATGATCGATGGGGTGACAAACGATAGGGGCATGACGAATCCGGCATAGACGAGGTCAGAAATCCGCTTATGCGTAATCGGAGCGGCGCTGGCTAGAAAGCAACATTTGCTATCTCGTTTCGGTACAGAAGTTGCGCGGGCGAGAGCGGGGAAGACCATGGCGATGACGGGCAGGGCGAAGAGCGGGCCGCTTCAGGGCATTGCGCCGTTGCGGATCGCGCTAACGGCGACGCTGATCCTGTTCGGGCTGTGGATCGTCTCCGGCTTCGTGCCTGCGCTGCTATGGGCGGTGATTATCGCGATCGCGATCGACCCGCTGTATGTGCAGGCCGAGGAGCGCTGGCCGGGCGGCGCACGGTCGAGCCTGCTGCCCGCGGCCGTCACGCTGGCCGTCGCGCTGCTCGTGGTCATTCCGATCGGCATCGGCATTACCCAGGCGGCGCGCGAGGCCTATGATCTGGGCGCTTGGATCAACGCTGCGCGGACGCATGGCCTGCCTGCGCCGCAATGGCTCTATCACCTACCCGCAGGAAGCCGGGCGGCGGTGCAGTGGTGGCAGGCCAATCTGGCGACGCCGGAGGCGGCGTCGCTGCGCTTCGAGCAATTGAGCGGGGCGAGCCTGATCGCGCACACCAGGCTGATCGGGTCGAGCCTTGTCCACCGCTCCGTGATCTTCGCCTTCACGCTGATCGCGCTGTTCTTCCTGCTGCGGGACCGGGCAGCGATCATTGCGCAGAGCCGCAGGGCGGGAGCGCTGATCTTCGGTCCGGCCGGTGATCGGATCGGGCGGCAGGCGGTGCGGTCGGTGCGCGGCACGATCGACGGGCTGGTGCTGGTCGGCATTGGCGAGGGTGTCGCGATGGCGCTGGTCTATGTGCTGCTGGACGTGCCGCATCCGCTGCTGCTGGGCACGGCGACGGCGATCGCGGCGATGATCCCGTTCGGCGCGGCGCTGATGTTCGGGATCGCGGCGCTGCTGCTGCTCGGCAAAGGCGCGGTCGGGGGCGCGGTGGCGGTCATGGTGATCGGACTGGTGGTGGTCGGGATCGCCGACCATTTCGTGCGGCCGATCCTGATCGGCAGCGCGACGCGCCTGCCGTTCCTGTGGGTGCTGATCGGCATTTTGGGCGGGGTCGAGACGCTGGGCCTGCTGGGGCTGTTCGTGGGGCCAGCGACGATGGCGGTGCTGGTGATGCTGTGGCGCGAGTTCCTGCAGGAGACGGATGTTCGCGGCGAAGTGTGCGGTAGGGACGGGGAGTAAGATTTCTCCCGAAATCCCATTATCTATTTGAAAAGGCTTCCTAAAATTCCGCGCACGAGTTGGCCGGCGATGCCTCCGGATTTGCTCCTGCTAGAGCCCCCGAAGACGGCTTTGCCAAGCTCGTTTGCGACCTGACGGCCCACGGACGACCCGGCGGCGCGGGTGGCCGACTGGATGGCCTTGTCGAAGCCGCTGGGCTTGGCAGCCTCACGCGCGGCAATGGCGTCCTGACGGGCCTTTTCCTTGAGCGCCGCTTCCTGCTGCTTGGCCTCCAGCTTCGCCTGCACGGCGGCCGCTTTGTCAGCCTCCGCCTGCGCCTTGCTCGCCTCGGCCGCCGCTGCGGCCGCATTGCCGCGCGCGGCGAGAATTTCCTGCGCCGATTCGCGGTTCACGGCAGTGTCGTACTTGCCTTCGACCGGGGAGATCGACTGGATGATCGCCCGCTCCTTGGCGTCGACCGGCCCGACGCGGGAGCGGGGCGGGGCGATCAGGGTGCGCTGGACGATGCTGGGCGAGCCGTCCTCCTGCAGCAGCGATACCAGAGCCTCACCGACCTTCAATTCGGTGATCGCGGTCGCGACGTTGAGGTCGGGGTTGATGCGGAAGGTATCGGCGGCGGCCTGGATCGCCTTCTGGTCGCGGGGGGTGAAGGCGCGCAGCGCATGCTGGACGCGATTGCCGAGCTGCCCGGCAACATCCTCAGGGATATCGATCGGGTTCTGGGTGATGAAATAGACGCCGACGCCCTTCGAGCGGATCAGGCGCACGACCTGCTGGATCTTGTCGAGCAGCGCCTTGGGCGCGTCGTCGAACAGTAGATGCGCTTCATCGAAGAAAAAGACGAGGACTGGTTTGTCGGGATCGCCGACCTCCGGCAGGGTCTCGAACATTTCGGAGATCAGCCAGAGCAGGAAGGTCGCATAAAGTTTCGGGCTCTGCATCAGCTTGTCGGCGGCAAGGACGTTGACATAGCCGCGCCCCTTTTCATCGACCTTCATGAAGTCGTGGATGTCGAGCGCGGGTTCGCCGAAGAAATGGCCGCCGCCCTGGCTGTCGAGCTGAAGCAACTGGCGCTGGATCGTGCCGACGCTGGCCTTGGTGATGTTGCCATATTTGGCGGACAGCGTGTCGCCATTTTCCGAACAATGGGCGAGCATCGACTGGAGATCGCCCAGGTCGAGCAGCAGCAGCCCTTCTTCGTCCGCATAGCGGAAGGCGATGTTGAGCACGCCTTCCTGCGTCTCGTTAAGGTCCATCAGGCGGGCGAGCAGCAGCGGCCCCATTTCGCTGACGGTGGTGCGGATCGGATGGCCCTGCTCGCCATATAGATCCCAGAAGATGGCGGGATTGTCGGCATAGCTGTAATTTTCGACGCCGATCTCCTTGGCGCGGGCGACCAGCTTGTCGGCGTTCTTGGCGGTGGGGGAACCGGCCATGGAAATGCCGGAGAGGTCGCCCTTCACGTCGGCGAGGAAAACGGGGACGCCCTGCGCGGAAAAACTCTCGGCGATGCCCTGCAGCGTGACGGTCTTGCCGGTGCCGGTCGCGCCCGCGATCAGGCCGTGGCGGTTGGCGCGGCGCAGGTTCAGATATTGCGGCTGGCCGCCATCCTTGGTCTCACCAAGCCCGATGAAAATGCCTGCGTCGCTCATACTGGTTCCCCACATCCAAGACCTTCTCCCTATGATGGAAGAAGGATACGAAACCTTGCCGACTAGGCGGAGTTGGATGAGGGTGAGCGGGCCTTCGGCCTGCGCGCTTCGGTGAAGCGCCTACCCCTCACCCAGCTTCGACTAGGCTGCATGCAGCCAAGTCTACGCAACCCTCTCCCACAAGGGGAGAGGGTTTTTTCGTCTACTTGTCGCGCAGGCGCACGGCGATGAAGCCGGCCTGGCCGCCGCGACGCTGCACCTGGAGAAGAACCGCATTACGGCCTGAAGCCTTCACCTGGGCAATGGCGGCGTTGAACTCCGCTTCCGTCGTGACCGGCCGATTGTTCGCCGACAGGATCACGTCGCCGCGCTGCAGGCCCTTGGCGCCCGCATCAGTGGAGGCATCGACGCTGCTGACGACCAGACCGCGCGTATCCGCCGCCGCGCCGATCTGGCGGGCGATCGCCGGGGTCAACGGCTGGACCGCGATGCCGAGCGCCTGCTGGGCTGCGGCGGCGCTTTCCTGCGGGCTCTTGTCGGAGAAATCATCGTCCGAATCGCCGCTGCCACCGAAATTGGCGAGCTGTTCCTCGGGCGGGCGCTGGCCTACGACGGCGGTCACGGTGGTGCGCTGGCCGCCGCGGATCAGTTCGATCGGCACCTTCTGGCCTATGGGCAGGCCGCCGACGATATAGGACAGGGTTTCGTCCGGCGTGACTTCGCGGTTGTTGACCTTCACGATCACGTCGCCCGCCTTGATGCCGGCATTGGCCGCGCCCTGCTTGGGCTCGACCGACTGGACGAATTCGCCGCGATTCTTGGCGAGGCCAAGCGAATCGGCCATGTCGTCCGACAGCGGGCTGATCTGCACGCCCAGATAGCCGCGCTTGACGGCCTCGCCCTTGCGCAGCGTCTCGATCACCGGGACCGCCTGTTCGGACGGAATGGCGAAGCCGATGCCGACGTTACCGCCTGAGGGTGACAGGATCTGCGAGTTGATGCCGATCACATTGCCGCGCATGTCGAACATCGGGCCGCCGGAGTTGCCCTGGTTGATCGAGGCGTCGGTCTGGATGAACCGGTCGCTGCCGCCGCCGGTGTTGCGGTGGACAGCCGAGATGATGCCGGCGGTCACGGTGCCGCTGAGCGCATAGGGATTGCCGATCGCGACGACCCAGTCGCCGACCCGCGACTTGGTGCTGTCGCCGAACTTGACGAAGGGCAGGGCCTTTTTCGGCTCGATCTTGAGGACCGCAAGATCGCTGGCGGCGTCACGGCCGATCAGCTTTGCGGGATATTCCTCGCGATTGGTGAGGGTGACGGTGATCGAATCGACCGTCGCGCCCTCCGCGCCCGCCGAGACGACATGCGCGTTGGTGACGATGTAGCCGTCCGCCGAGATCAAGAAGCCGGAACCGAGCGATTGCGCCTGACGGGTCTGCGGCTGGCCGCCGCCCTGCTGGCCGAACAGATCGCCAAACGGCGTGCCGGCGAAGGGGTTCTGGACCTGAACGCGCTGGCGCGTGGAGATATTGACGACGGCGGGCTGCAGCTTCTCGACCATATCGGCCAGACTGCCGGGCGCACCGGCAGGGGCCGATGCGGCCATGCCTTCATTCTGCGCGGTCTGCGCGCCGAGCGGTTGGGTCGAAGTGACGGCGATGGCCGTGCCGCCGAGCAGCAAGGCCCCGGTAATGGCATATGCGTAACGCACTAATGAAAATCCTCTCTGTCAAAGGGGGCGCTGGAGGAAAAAGGGAGCGTTTAGTTGCTCCGAGTTCCCTTAACCCACATTGAATGGCCTACGTTCCAGTAACATTGGGCAGAACGCGACTTACTTGCCCCTGAATTCGCGCAGGAAGTCGTTGTCCGGCGACAAGATCACCTGGGTCTGTCCCGCCGCCTGGGGCGAGAAGGTCCGGCGATAGGCCTGCATGGCGCGGTAGAAGTCGTAGAATTGCGCGTCCTTGCCGAAACTGTCGGAATAGATTTTGGCGGCATTGGCGTCGGACTCGGCACGGATGATCTGTGCCTGCTTTTCGCCCTGCGCCAAGATGGTGTTGGACTCCTGCTTACGGGCCGTGCGCATCCGCTCAAAAGCGGTATCGAGCGGGGTGCCATCCGGCAGGTCAGCACGCTTGATCCGCACGTCGATGATCTCCGCGCCATACTGGCGTGCGACGCGGTTGAGGCCGCGTGCGATATTCTCCATCACCTGGCCGCGTTCCGGGCTGAGCAGGGCGGCGAAGGGCCGCTTGCCCAGTTCGTTGCGCAGGGCCGAACCGAGGATCGGCTTGAGGGCGTCGGACACGCGATCCTCGCTGCCCGCAGAGATATACATGCGCAGCGGATCGACGATGCGATAGCGGGCGAAGGCGTCGACCTGCAGCCGCAGCTGATCGGTGGACAGCACCTGCTGGCGCTCCATTTCGACGGCGAGGACGCGCTTGTCGATCCAGACGATTTGCTCGGCGAAGGGCAGGCGGGCGATGACGCCTGCGCCGGTCGCGCCGAACGCCTCGTTCGGGCGGTAGCGGTTGACGATCCGCACCGGCTCACCGAAGCGGACGATGACCGCCTGGCGCGTTTCCGGCACGATCGACACAGTGCTGCCCAGCAGGATCAGCAGCGCGATCGCGATGAGGGCGAGGACGATGGGGTTGCGCAGGACGAACGGCATTACTGGCCTCCCTCGCTGGAGGAGGGGGTCGCCGTGGCGGTCGCGGCGGCAGCGGCGGCGCGGCGCTTCATTTCCGGCAGCGGCAGATAGGGGGTGACGTTGCCGGTCTCGACGATCGTCTTGTCGAGGCCGGGCAGGATCGCCTCCATCGTCTCATAATACATGCGGCGGCGAGTGACCTCCGGCGAGAGGCGATACTGGGTATAGACCTTGTCGAAGGCGGCGGCCTCACCCTGAGCGCGGGCGGTCAGCTGCTGCGCATAGGCGCGGGCTTCGTTGAGATAGGTCTGGGCGGTCTGCTGCGCGGCGGACACTTCCTTGAAGGCGTCGTTGACGGCCGAGGGCGGGTCCGCCTGCTTGATTGCGACGCCCTGGACGCGGACGCCCGACTTGTAGCCGTCAAGGATCGCCTGCGTGCGCTGCTCCACCTGCTGCTCGATAGCCGAGCGGCCGGCGCCCAAGGCGTCGTCAAGCGAAACGGACGCGATCACCGAACGCATCGCCGATTCGGCGACTTCGCGGATCGTCGTGTCCGGGTCGGCCAGCTGGAACTTGTAGAGTTCCGGATTGCGGATGTTCCAGCGCACGGAATAGGCCAGATCAATGATGTTCTGATCGCCGGTGAGCATCAGATTCTCGCGGTCGGCCTCCGCCGATCCGATGTCGACGGTGCGGATTTCCTCGACATCGACCGTCTCCACCGTCTCGAACGGCGCGGGCAGGGTCAGGCTAATACCCGGTGAAAGGGTGCGGCTATATTTGCCGAGCAGCGTGACGATGCCGCGCTCCTGCGGGCCGACGCGATGGATGGAGGTCAGCGCTATCCAGACCAGGACGATGAGGCCGAGCGCGATCGGCCACAGCGCGCGACCGCCCGGACCCTGCGGGAAGCCGCCGCCGAAATTGCCGCCGAAGCTCTCGCGGCCGCGCCGGATCAGCTCATCGATCGCGGTGGGATTGCCGCGCCCGCCGGACTGGCCGTTGCCGCTGGGCTTTTGCGTCCAGGGATTGCGCGGGCCCTCGCTCTTGTCCCCGCTGGGCTCCTCGCCCCCGGAGTCATCGCCCTTTCCGCCCCACGGTCCCTGGCTTATTGCGGAGACTATCGAGGGCATCCACCCGAAAAAACTGTTCATAAGGCCTCTATAGGTAGGCGATGCGGGGAAAAACAGTCCTTTGCCGCGATTTCCCGTTGGAGAGTTGGCGAAGGACGGTTTCGCGGGGGCGCGATCGGCTCTATGGGGCCGGGCATGACCGATCTTTCCGCCCTTGCCGACCGCCTGTCCTCCCTCACCATGGGCCGCGCGAGCGCGCCGCGATTGCGCGAGGGGATGCTGACGCTGGTGCTGGACGTCACGGGCCTGTCCGGCCCGGCGCGCGAGGCGATGGAGCGGGAGGTGAAGAATGCGGTGGCGGGCGAGCCGGGCGTGGAGGACGTGCGGATCGCGATGACGCAGGAGAAAACGTCGCTCCGGATTATCGCGGTGGGATCGGGCAAGGGGGGTGTAGGGAAGTCGACGCTGTCGGCCAATCTGGCGATTGCCCTGACGAGGCTCGGCCATCGGGTCGGGCTGGTCGACGCCGACATCTATGGCCCGTCGCAGCCGCGCCTGATGGGCAGCGAGGGTGAGAAGCCCGAGGCGATCGACAAGCAGATGATCCCGATCATGAGCCGCTGGGGCGTGCCGATGCTGTCGATGGGGCATCTGGTGAAGGCGGGGCAGGCGATCGCGTGGCGCGGGCCGATGGCGGGCAATGCGCTGAGCCAGCTTGTCGACGCCAAGTGGGACGGGGTCGACACGCTGATCGTCGACCTGCCGCCCGGCACCGGCGACGTGCAGCTCTCAATGATCCAGAAGCACAAGCCCGCGGGCGCGGTGATCGTCTCGACGCCGCAGGACCTGGCGCTGATCGACGCGACGCGGGCGGTCAGCCTGTTCGAGCAGGCGGGCGTGCCGATGATCGGGCTGGTGGAGAATATGGCGGGCTATGCCTGCCCATCGTGCGGGGAAGTGTCCGACCCCTTCGGCTCGGGCGGCGCGGAGAAGGCTGCGGGGGAGATGGGCATGCCGTTCCTTGGCCGGATACCGCTAACGATGGCGATACGCACGGCGTCCGACGCGGGCGAGCCGCCTGCGGCGGGGGACGGCCAGGAGGCGGACGCGTTCCGGGTGATTGCGGAGAAAGTGGGGGCGTGGTTGGGGAAGCGAGTCCGATGAACTTTCGCCCGGCCCTGCGCGTACCTATCTCCTCTCATGAAGGAGACCGATGATGCCGCTCACCCGTGACGAAGATATTGCTGCCCTGCTGGACGGCGCGCGGACGATCGCGTTGGTGGGGGCGTCCGACCGGCCGGACCGGCCGAGCTATGGCGTGATGCAGGTGCTGCAGGATCATGGCTACCGCGTGCTGCCGGTTAATCCGCAGATCCCCGGTGAGCATATTCATGGCGAGTTCGTGTGGGATCGTCTTTCCGACATCGGCGTGCCGATCGATATCGTAGACATCTTCCGCAACAGCGCGGCGGCGGGCGCGGTGGTGGACGACGCCATCGCCGCGGGCGCGAAGGCGGTGTGGATGCAACTCGGCGTGGTGAACGAAGAAGCGGCGGCGCGGGCTGAGGCGGCGGGGCTGAAAGTGGTGATGAATCGCTGTCCGGCGATCGAGATCAGGAAGCTGGGGCTGCGGCCGGTAAGGGCGGAGTGACAGGGCTGGAGTTTGCTGACGTTAGTTTGATTTACGCCGTTCGTCCTGAGTAGCCATTGAGCGCAGTCGAAATGGCGTATCGAAGGATGTGAGCTTGGCGCTACGGTACTTCGATACGAGCCTTCGGCTTCGCTCAGTCTCTACTCAGCACGAACGGATAGTACGTGTCACGTTCTTGAGAGTTGCCCCCCCCCCCATTTTATCACCTTCCCGTTTTGCGCGGGGCCTTCTATCAGGCTGAGATATGGCGCGCGGACCGGCATTGAGGGAGAGGAAGGGCGTCGCCATCGACCGGCGCACGATGCTGATCGGCGGCGGGGCTGCGGCGGGGCTGTTGATTGCCTGGGGGCTTTGGCCGCGCGAATATAAAGCCAATCTCAATGTTTCCCCCGGCGAGCATCTGTTCGGTGCGTTCCTGAAGATCGACAAAACCGGCGTTGTCACTGTCATTGTGCCGCAGACGGAGATGGGGCAGGGTGTCACCACTGTCCTGCCGCAGATACTGGCTGATGAACTGGGCGCTGACTGGCGAACGATCGCGGTGCAGCCTGCGCCAATCGGGGCGCTCTATGCCAACACCCTGCTGGTCGAGGAATGGCGCGGTAGCGACCTGACCACCATGCTGGGCGGCGTTGGCGACTGGGCGTTGAAGGAATATGCTGCGCGCAACGAGATCATGCTGACCGGCGGGTCGACATCGGTGCGCATGTTCCATGATGGCTATCGCAACGCAGGGGCTGCGGCGCGGGTGCTGCTGTGCAAGGCGGCGGGCAAGCGCTGGGACGTCGCCTGGGAAAGCTGCGACATCAAAAACGGCATTGTCACCGATGGCGGCAAACGCACGCTGAAGATCGGCGAACTGGCAGGGGAGGCGAGCGCGTTCGCTCTGCCCGAGATATTGCCGCTGCGGCAGGATAGTGACGAGGACGGGCGGCTGACGGGCGAGGACCTGCCTCGGCTGGACCTGCCCGCGCAGATCGACGGATCGATGAACTTCGCTGCCGATGTGCGCGTGCCGGACATGCTGTTCGCCTCGATCCGGCAGGGGCCGGTGGGCGACGCGACGCTGGGGAAGATCAACGAGCCTGCTGCGGCGAAGGTTCTGGGGTTCCACAAGGTTGTCCGGCGCGATCGCTGGGTGGCTGTGGTGGCGTCGAACTGGTGGGCGGCGAACAAGGCGCTGGACCTGCTCGACCCTGTCTTCACCCTGCCGGAGCGGCCGGTCGATACGCCGGGAATCGAAAAGGCGCTGGAGGCGGCGTTCGCCAGCAGCGACGGGCGGCGGCTCTATGCGCAGGGTGATCTGCTGCCGGTGTTCGAGGGCGCGACGATCGTCGCCAGCGAATATCAGGTCGCGCCGGGCCTGCATCTGGCGATCGAGCCGATGGCGGCGACGGCGCGGGTGAAGGACGGGCTGGCGGAAGTGTGGCTGGCGACGCAGGCGCCGACCTTCGCGCGGGCGGCGATTGCCAAGGCGCTGGGCTTCTCCAAGAGCGATGTCGTCCTCTATCCGCTGCATGCGGGCGGATCGTTCGACCGAAAGATGGATTTCGAAGCGGGCGTCCAGGCGGCGATCATCGCGCAGGAGGTTGGCCGCCCGGTGCAGCTGATGTGGTCGCGGGCCGAGGATATCATCCGCGATCTGCCCCGCGCCCCGGCCCATGCGCGCATGGCGGCGAAGCTCGGGCGGCATGGCGTGATCGACGGCTGGCTGGCGAAGGTCGCCGCGCCCTCCGCGCTTACCGAGACATGGGCGCGGATTGCGGACGGGGCCTTGCCGCATGAGGCGGCGAAGGCGGCGTCGACCAAAGCGGACCGGCTGGCGGTGTCCGGCATGGTCACGCCCTATGCGATGAAGAATTTCGCCATCGACCATTATCCCGCCGACATCGGCCTGCCAACCGGGCGCTGGCGGTCCAATGCCGATCACTATTCGGCCTTCTTCACCGAAAGCTTCATCGACGAGTTGGCGAAGGTCGCCGGGATCGAGCCGCTGTCCTTCCGCATCCAGATGCTGGGCAGCCAGCCGCGCCTGGCCCATTGCCTCGCCACGGCCGCGGCGCTGGGCGGATGGCAGGGCGGGATCGACGGCAGCGGCCAGGGCATCGCCTGCCATGCCATGAACGGTTCCTACATCGCCGTGCTGGTGGAGGCTGGGCTGAATAATGGCAAGCTGACCGTACCGCGCATCGTCGCGGCGGTGGATTGCGGCGACCAGGTCAATCCCGACATCGCCCGGCAGCAGATAGAGGGCGGGCTGATTTTCGGCCTCGCCTCCGCCATGGGCGCGTCGGGCAGCTATGCGAAGGGGTTGCCGACGCGGGCGATATTGGGACGGATGGGCTTGCCGCGTCTGGCAGATGTGGGTGATGTAACGGTGGAGCTGATCCGCAGCAACGCCGATGCGGGCGGCGTGGGCGAGATAGGCGTGCCGCCGGTCGCGCCCGCCATCGCCAATGCGCTGTTCACGGTGACGGGCGCGCGGTTCCGGACGCTGCCGCTGGTCGCGCCGGCATGACGCAGCAATTGCCGCGCGATCATCCGGATGTGCCTGCACCGCGCGTCGGCGTGCTGATCGTCAATCTGGGAACGCCGGATGCGCCCGACGCCAAGGCGGTGAAGCGCTATCTGAAGGAATTCCTGTCCGACCGGCGGGTGGTAGAAATCCCGCCGATTGTCTGGCAGCCGATCCTGCGCGGCGTCATCCTGACGACCCGGCCGAAGAAATCCGCCCATGCCTATGCCAAGGTGTGGACCGATCGCGGATCACCGCTGGCTTTTCACACCGCCGATACGGCCGAGGCGCTGAAAGGCGCGTTCGGCGATCAGGTGCTGGTCGACTGGGCGATGCGCTACGGCAATCCCTCAATCCCATCGCGCCTGGCGGCGATGAAGGCGACGGGGTGCGAGCGTATCCTGATCGCGCCGCTCTATCCGCAATATAGCAGCGCGACAACGGGAACCGCCAATGACGCCGTGTTCCGTGCTCTTGGCGACATGCGCTGGCAGCCCGCGATACGGACCCTGCCGCCCTATCATGACGATCCGGCCTATATTGCTGCGCTGAAGGCGTCGGCGCAGCGCTATCTGGCGGCGCTAAATTTCACGCCGGATGTGCTGCTGGCGAGTTTCCACGGCATGCCGGAGCGGACGCTGCATCTGGGCGATCCTTATCATTGCCAGTCCCGCAAGACGGCGCGGCTGCTGTCCGAGGCGTTGGGACAGGAGGTCGTAGTCAGTTTCCAGTCGCGTTTCGGCCGCGCGAAATGGCTGGAGCCGGCGACCGATACGACGCTCGCCAAAATGGCGTCGGAAGGTGTCCGGTCGGTTGCTGTGATGATGCCGGGCTTTTCCGCAGACTGTCTGGAAACGCTTGAAGAGATCGCGCTGCAGGGTGCGGAGACATTCCGCGCAAATGGAGGCAAAAATTTCGCCTGTATCCCCTGTTTAAACGCGGATTCTGAAGCTATCACCTTGTACGAGAGTCTGATTTCGCGGGAGCTGGGAGGGTGGCTAAACGTCACCAATCAGGGATCGCCCTAAGGAGAGGAAAGCGCATGAGCAGAGTAGCAGTCGTGACGGGCGGAAGCCGCGGCATCGGGGAAGCGATCAGCGTTGCGCTCAAGGACCTGGGTTACAAGGTCGCGGCGAATTATGCCGGCAATGACGACAAGGCGAAGGCTTTTGCCGACGCCACCGGAATTCCGGTCTATAAATGGGATGTCGGCGACCATCAGGCATGCCTGGATGGATGCGCGCAGATTGCCAGCGACATCGGCCCGGTCGATATCGTCGTCAACAATGCGGGCATCACCCGCGACGGCATCCTGCTCAAGATGAGCTTCGACGACTGGAATGAAGTGATGCGCGTCAATCTGGGCGGCTGCTTCAACATGGCTAAGGCGACCTTCCCCGGCATGAAGGAGCGCGGCTGGGGCCGGATCATCAATATCGGATCGGTGAACGGGCAGGCCGGCCAATATGGCCAGGTCAACTATGCCGCCGCCAAATCCGGAATCCATGGCTTTACCAAGGCTCTGGCGCAGGAAGGCGCGCGCTTCGGCATCACCGTCAACGCGCTTGCGCCCGGCTACATCGACACCGACATGGTCGCGGCCGTGCCGCCGCCCGTGCTGGAGAAGATCGTCGCCAAGGTGCCGGTCGGCCGCCTTGGCCAGCCGGAGGAAATCGCCCGGGGCGTCGCCTTCCTGTGCAGCGAGGATGCCGGCTTCGTCACCGGGTCGACGCTGTCGCTGAACGGTGGCCAGCACATGTATTGAGGCCGGGCGGTTGGCATCGCCCCGTCCGTCGCGCCTGCGATCGCTGCTCTTCGTGCCGGGCGACCGGCCGGAGCGCATGCGCAAGGCCCTTGCCAGCGGCGCTGACGCGCTGATCCTGGATCTGGAGGATTCCGTTGCCCTGTCCGGCAAGGAAGGCGCGCGGTCGGACGTGGCCGCTTTCCTTGCCGAGGCTGGACGGGAGGTTGCGCTGTTCGTGCGGATCAATCCGCTCGACGGCGGGCTGGCCGATGCCGATCTCGATGCGGTGCTGCATGCCGCCCCCACGGGCATCATGCTGCCCAAGGCGGAGGGCGCGGCGTCGATGGCCGACCTTGACCGCAGGATGCGGGAGCGGGGGGACAGCGAAGGGCTGATCCTGCCGATCGCGACGGAGACGCCCAAGGCCATATTCCGTCTGGGCGAATATGCCGGGTCGAGCGCGCGGCTGATCGGTGTGACCTGGGGCGCGGAGGATTTGCCTGCGGCAATCGGGGCAATGGCGGCGCGACATGCGGACGGCAGCTACACGCCGCCCTTTGAGATCGCCCGCGCACTGACGCTGATGGGCGCGGCGGCGGCGGAGGTGGCGCCGATCGAGACGGTCTATCCGGCGATCCGCGATCATGAAGGCTTATCCGCTTATGCGGAGCGTGGCGCGCGCGACGGTTTTTTGGGCATGATGGCGCTGCACCCCGAGCAGGTGCCGATCATCAACGCAGCCTTCACGCCGTCCGAGGAGGCCGTCGCCCATGCGCGGGCGGTCGTTGACGCCTTTGCGGCTAACCCGGGCGCAGGCGTGCTAGTCCTCGACGGAAAGATGATCGACGGGCCGCATCTGAAACGCGCGGAAGCCTTGCTTAACGCCTTTAGGCTATTCCCATGACATTTGCCGATATGCGATGGCCCAGAAGGCGGCGGGATGTTGCGCATCTGCAACATTCGCAATGTTTCGCGACAGTGATGAAACCCATTCGCAATAGCGATTGACAGTGAGAATGAGTCTCAATAACTGACCCCCAACTTTCCGATGGGGGATACCTAGATCATGAGCACAAAAAACCGCAGCGCCGCGCCGGCTTTCCTGGCGCTTTCCTGCATTGGCGCCATCGCAACGTCACAGGCCGCATTCGCACAGGACAGCCAGCAGAAGCTGGGCGGCATGACTGTCACCGACACGGCGATCGAGGAAGATGCGGTCAAGGTAGACAATGTGGAGTCGCCCAAGGCAACCCAGCCCTTGCTCGACACGCCGCAGACCATCACCGTGATTTCCGATGTGGTTATCCGCAAGCAGAACCTGCTGACCCTGCGCGATGTGCTGCAGACGGTTCCGGGTATCACCTTCGGCGCGGGCGAAGGCGGCGGCGGTTACGGCGACAGCATCAACCTGCGCGGCTATTCGGCCAATAATGACCTGACGCAGGACGGCGTGCGCGATAGCGCACAATACAGCCGCACCGATCCGTTCAATACGCAGCAGATCGAAGTCTATAATGGCGCGAATTCGGTGTTCAATGGCTCCGGAGCGGTCGGCGGCACCATCAACCTCGCCAGCAAGACGCCCAAGGCCGAAGACCTGACGATCCTGGAGGCGGGCGTCGGCACCGACAATTATTACCGCGCCACCGTGGACGCCAACAAGCGCCTTTCCGACCTGATCGCGGTGCGCGTCAACGCCATGTACCACCGCAACGACGTTCCGGGTCGCGACGTCGAGAAGTATAAGCGCTGGGGCGTGGCGCCGTCGATCACGATCGGCATCGACAGCCCAACCAACCTGACGCTGTCCTACCTGCATCAGAAGGACGACAATACACCCGTCTACGGCGTCCCCTATTTCAAGAACGAGATCAATGACGGGCCGCTGCCCGGCGTCGACCGCAGCGACTATTTCGGTATCGCGAACCTGGACGAGCAGCAGTCCAAGGTCGACCGCCTGACTGCCATCTTCAGGCATGAGTTCAGCGACAATGTCTCCGTCCGCAACCTGACTCGCTGGCAGCGGGTGGCGCAATATAGCCAGACGAGCGCGCCGCAGGGCACGTTCTGCCTAGCCAGCACGGGACGCCAGCCGGTAACCGCTGCAGCGGGCGGCACGATCGGTGCTGCTTGTCCGACGGGGCTGACGGCCGGTTCCTATCTCCCCTCCGGGCCGCGCGGCCTGGTGCGCGATCAGGTCAATGACCTGCTGGCCAACCAGACCGACGTGACGATCCTGTCGGGCCAGAAGGGCGGATTGTTCAACACGCTGGTGATCGGTGCGTCGATCGCTCAGGAGGATTACAGCATAGAGACGGCGTCGCTGCTGCGTACCGCCGCCGGTGTCGCCATCGCGCCGCTTCCGGTGATCAGCCTGTCCGACCCGGACACGAACTGGACCGGGCCGATCAATTACACCGTGACGGCGCGCTCGCGCGGTAACGCCACCAACAAAGCCATCTACGCCTTCGACACTCTGGAACTCAATCCGATGTTCGAACTGAACGCGGGCGTCCGGTACGAAAACGCCCGCGCCAAGTTCCGGGCAGTACCGCTGATTTCCTATCCGCCGGGGACGACGCCGCTGACGGCGGCGCAATCGGCAAACCAGGTCAGCGACGAAAATCTCTTCTCCTATCGCGTCGGTCTGGTGTTCAAGCCGGTCCAGAATGCCAGCCTTTATGTCGCCTATGGAAATGCCAAGACACCGTCATCGGCGACGGTCAGGCTGGGCTGCGGAACGGTGACGGTATCGGCCGCTGGCGTCGCCGACCCGTGCGCTGTCGCGCCGGAGAAAGCCCGCAATTACGAGATCGGCGGCAAGGTCGACCTGTTCGACAAGAAGATGCAGGCGACCATCGCCCTGTTCCGCAACGAGCGGTCCAATTACCGCGTGACCTCCAACGATCCTGCGCTGCCCACCAGCCTGCAGGTGCTCGACGGGGAATCCCGCGTCGATGGCCTGGCGCTCGGCCTCAGTGGCAATATCACGCCGGACTGGTCGATCTTCGCCAACTATACCTATCTGAAGAGCAAGCTGATCCAGAGCGTGTCCAACGCCTGCCTTGCAACGCCAAGCGTGGCCTGCGCCAACCGCAACGCCAGCGGCACGCTGATCATCGCCGACCCTGCGGCGGGCGATGAACTGGTCCAGACCCCGAAGCATTCGGGCAGCCTGTTCACCACCTATACCCTGCCGTTCGGCCTTCAGATCGGCTACGGCTTCACCTACCAGGGCAGATTCGCGCTCAACCAGAGCGTGCTGCTCAATCAGGTGCAGTTCCGGTCGAAGGACTATCTGACTCACCGCGCGTTCGTGTCGTATAATTTCAACAACGGTCTGACAGCGCAGATCAACGTCCAGAACTTCACCAATGAGAAATATTATACCGGCATCCGCAACAACATCACTGCCGCCACAGGCGTAGTGAGCGGCGGCTGGGCCACTCCGGGCGAGGCGCGTTCTGCACGCTTGAGCCTCTTCTACAGCTTCTGATAAATCACACGCCACTCCGGGGGCGGGGTACGGGCGGGCAGTCCAAATTGGATCGTCCGCCCGCATCATATGTGCATCGACGAGACAAATCCGGTCACAGACCAGCCACATGCAATTGATTCGCATTACGATGTGCGATAAAGGGTGCGCCGAGCCGCATTTGAAACAGGGGTGGCATGTTCGATACCGCGACAAAGATCGATCCGACGCTTGAGGTGGAAGCCTCCGTTGTTCCGTTCGTTCCCGCCCCTCGCGCCTTTACCGGTGAAGTGGCGAGCAGGGGCGGGGACCGCTATGGCGCCAAACGGATCAATATGCCTGCCGCGATCACCGTCGCGCTGATCCATGTCGCGTTGCTGGGCGGGCTGCTCCAGATGCGCACCCTGTATATCCAGAAGAAGTCGGCATCGCTGGCGGTGGTCAATCTGAGCCCGCCGCCCGCCCCGCCACCGCCCGCACAACAGGACCCGACGCCGCCAACGCGCCCGGAAGTCGTCGTGCCGCGCCCCATTGTGCAGACGCCCGTGCCGGTCGTCTATCAGGTGCCCGTCATCGACAAGCCGACCCCGCTACCAGTGGTGCAGGCCCCGCCAGCGCCGCCCGCCCCGGTGCTGCCCTCGACCATGGATGCCAATGATCTTGGCACCAAGATGGTCTCCGGCAAGCCGCCGCGTTATCCGGTCGAGAGCCGCCGCAAGCATGAGCAAGGCACGGTTGTGCTGACGCTGACGCTGGGTGTCGACGGGCGTGTGATGTCCGTCGCGGTTACGCAGAGCAGCGGTTTCGCCCGGCTTGACGAAGCGGCCCGCGACGCCGTGCGGACCTGGGCGTGGCAGCCGACCCTGCGCGGCGGCCAGCCAGTGCAGGTGCGGGGCATTGTCGAAATTCCCTTCGTCCTCAAGGGCTGATACGACCCTGCCATGATGGTCGCCATTCCCGGTTTGCTTGACGCCGATGGCGTGGCGCGTGTTCGTGCGCTGATCGACAGCGCGCAATGGGTTGATGGCAATGTGACGTCCGGCGTGCAATCGGCGCTGGCCAAGCGGAACTCGCAATTGCCCGAAGGATCGGCGGAGGCGCAGCAAGCGGCGCAGATCGTGTTCGAAGCGGTGGGCAAGAACCCGCTGTTCATCGCTGCGGCGCTGCCGCTGCGTATCTTTCCGCCTCTGTTCAACAGCTATGCGGGCGGACAGGCGTTCGACACGCATGTGGACAACGCGATCCGCATCCAGAAGGGAACGACCTTCCGCGTGCGCAGCGACCTGTCGGCGACGCTGTTTCTGGAGGACCCGGACGCCTATGACGGTGGCGAACTGACGGTCGAGACCAATTTCGGCGTGCAGCAGGTGAAGCTGCCCGCGGGCGACATGATCCTGTATCCGGCGTCGTCGCTCCACCGGGTCGAGCCGGTGACGCGGGGTCGTCGGGTCGCCAGCTTCTTCTGGGTGCAATCGATGGTCCGGGACGACAGCCAGCGGCAGACGTTGTTCGACCTGGACAGCGCGATCCAGGCGGTGGCGTCGACGCAGGGCCAGGGCAGCCCGGAAGTCATCAAGCTGACCGGCATCTATCACAATCTGCTGCGGCGATGGGCGGATGCGTGATCGGGTCGTTACTGGATAAGCATCCGTAATGGGCTGAGCGGTCCGAGCGGCGTCAGGTCGAAATGCATCAAATGCGCTTCGCCCAAAGGCAGGGCTTCCAGCAGAATCCGGGCCTCTTCGACCGTCGCCACATTCAGGATGAAGACCACCCCGCTCTGGTCCGTCTTGATGTACCATTGGTCGATCTTGCCGGCGAGGTAGAGGCTGACCGTATCGCGCACCTCGCGCGGCATAATGTCCTTCATCTTGTCGGGCTGGCGCAGCCCGGTGAGTGAGCCGATGGCCAGGATTTTCGTCGTCGGGACGGAGGGGCGCGCCGTCGTGTCGGGAGCAGTCTGCGCCCGTGCAGGGGCTGTGATCAGGACGGCAGCGGCAAGAGCGATAGGGATGAGGCGAAGGAGCACGCGATAGGGCCTTTCCGATGGAGGGAACCAGAAGCTCCCCGATATCAAAAACGGATATAAGAGGATATCCCCCTATATGGCATTTTGCCTTTTCTTGCGGTAGGTTGGATATATGCCGAGCATTGATCTCAACAATTCCCCACTTGCCGCGTGTAATTGCGTCAGCTTGCGCAGCGCTTCGCGGCGGATATCGCAATTTTACGATAGCCGGCTCGCGCCATCCGGACTGCGGGCAACCCAGTTTGCGATGCTTGCGCTTATCGGAGAGTCCGGTGGGCTGCCGATCAATGCGATCGCCGCGCGGCTGGACATGGACCGGACGACCACAGGGCAGAATCTGCGCCCGCTGGAGCGCGATGGGCTGATCGGCATGGAACGGTCCGCGCAGGATGGTCGAAGCCGGATCGTCCGACTGACCGTCGAAGGGGAGGCCAGGCTGGCGATGGCCGTACCGCTGTGGCGCGATGCGCAGCAGGCATTCGAGACGTGGAACGGCGCGGCGAAGGCGGCCGATATGCGGCGGCAGTTGGCTTCACTTAGGTTCGAACGCTGAATTCCGGACCCAATATGGCCCAAAAGAATGTCCGCGCAGACGGGTCGCCCGGCCCGTTTTCCTTGCACATCCGCAGCTTAGCGACCAACCGATCCGCTCCGGTCTGTATCTCTTAAGCCTTTAGGTGCTATATCGGCCGTTCGTGGAGCGCTGCAGAGGAACGTGCATGTCGTCAGCCGGACAGCAGACCGGGCACTATGATTCCCGTTGGGCACATCTGATCGAGGCAAGCGAACGGCTCGCCAGTTCCCGTTCCATGGATGCCATTGTCGAGGTCTTGCGCGACACCGCGCGGCAGGTCGCCGGGGCGGAAGGCATCGCCGTCGTCATTCGCGAGGACGACAAATGCTTCTACGCCGCCGAGGATGCGGCCGGGCCGCTGTGGCAGGGTAACCGCTTCCCGCTGGAAACATGTATATCCGGCTGGGCGATGACGAAGCGGGAGACGGTGCTGATCCCCGACACCCGCAACGATCCGCGTGTTCCGCAAGAGGCCTATGCGCCGACCTTCGTGCGCAGCCTGGTCATGGCGCCTATCGGCACACCCGAAGCTGTGGCGGCGATTGGCGCCTACTGGGCGGATGTGCGCGACCATGATCCCGACGTTGTCCGCCGCCTGGAGGCTTTGGCGCGGGCGGCGGCGATCGCGATCGAGAACGCCAAGCTGCTTACCAGCCTGCAGGAGAGCGACCGTCAGCGCACCATCGCGTTGGAGGCGGGCCGGCTGGGCCTGTGGACGCTCGACCTGGCGTCGCAGGTGCTGGAGACATCGGCCGAATGCCGGATCATCTTCGGCCGGAACCCGGCGGAGGATTTCCCCTACGAAGCGCTGCGCGCGGCTATCCATCCCGAAGATCAGGCGCGTATCTATGCGGCGATCGAGCGCAGCGTGACAAGCGGCCGGGAATATGATGTCGAGTATCGCATCGTAACACCGGACGGCGAGGTTCGCTGGGTCAGCATCCGCGCGCAGCCCGTCCTGCATTCCAGCGGCGCGATCGTCGCTTTGTCCGGCGTGTCGGCCGACGTCACCGACCGCAAGCATATGGAGCAGGAGCGCGAGATGTTCGCGGCGACTCTGGAAAAGCGGGTCGAGGAACGGACGCGCGAACTGGTCCAGACGCAGGATGCGTTGCGCCAGTCGCAGAAGCTGGAGGCGATGGGCCAATTGACCGGCGGCGTCGCGCACGACTTCAACAATCTGCTAACGCCTATCCTGGGCAGCCTCGACCTGCTGACCCGGCGCAAGACGGGCGATGAGCGGGAGCAGCGGTTGATCGCCGGGGCGCTCCAGTCCGCCGAGCGGGCGCGGACGCTGGTGCAGAGACTGCTGGCCTTCGCGCGGCGTCAACCGCTCAAGCCCTCGGCGGTCGATGTCTCCACCCTGCTGTTGGGCATGAGTCCGCTGATCGGGACGACGCTTGGGCCGCAGGTCGAACTGGTGCTGGACATGGACGCCGACCTTCTCATAGCCCAGGCCGATCATAATCAGCTGGAAATGGCGTTGTTGAACATCGCTGTGAATGCCCACGACGCGATGCCGGGGGGCGGCCGGGCGGTGATCTCCGCGCGCGTGCAGGATTGCGCGCATGATGAAGCGTTGAACGCCGGACGCTATATCGTGATCAGCGTCGCCGATAATGGCAGCGGCATGGACGAAGCGACGCGGGAGCGCGCGATCGAGCCGTTTTTCTCCACCAAGGGGATCGGCAAGGGCACCGGCCTGGGTCTATCGATGGTGCACGGACTGGTGGCGCAACTGGGTGGGAAACTGTCGATCGAGAGCAAACTGGGCGCCGGCACATGCGTGACACTCTGGTTGCCGGTGTCGAATGTGCAGACGTTAGTGGTTCCCACCGCTGACACGCTGAACGTCATGATCCTGCCCGCGGGAACGGTGCTGCTGGTCGATGACGAGCCACTGGTGCGCGCGAGTACGGCGGACATGCTGAGCGAGCTAGGTCTGAAGGTGATCGAGGCGGCATCCGGGAAAGAGGCGCTTGCCCTGCTTGCAGCAGAGGCGCAGATCGACCTGATCGTCACGGATCATCTGATGCCGATGATGACGGGGGCCGAATTTGCTGCGCATGTGCGCAAGAAGCGGCCGGACCTGCCGATCCTGCTGGTGTCGGGCTATTCGGATCTGGCAGGAATCCCGCCTGACATGCCACGGCTGGAAAAACCCTTCCGCCAGGCTGACCTTGCGAACAGCGTGTCGTCGATGCTGAGCCAATCCACTGCCGCGTGAAGCGCGGAATTATTTCGCCCGCAATCCCTGCTCCGCCACCGCCATATAGTCCCGCGTGATCGGCAGGGTGCGGCGGTCGCGGCAATATTGCACCTGGAAATTGACCATGCCGCCATGTTCGAACGCGGCGGTCGCGCCGGCGAGGTAGAAGCTCCACAGGCGGAAGAAGCGGGCGTCGTACAGCGCCTCTATCTCCGCCTTGTGCTCCTGCGTGCGCTTGTACCATTCGCGCAGGGTGAGCGCATAGTGGAGGCGCAGCACCTCCACATCCGTGATCATCAGCTTGTTGGGTTCCGACCCCGCGACCATCTCTGACAGCGCGGGGATATAGCCGCCCGGGAAGATATATTTGCGGGTGAAGGCGTCCGTGCTGCCCGGCTTCATCCGGCCGATCGTGTGAATCAGCATCACGCCTTGGGGCGTCAGCAGATTATGGCAATGGCGGAAGAATTCGCGAAAATGCTTCGTGCCGACATGTTCGAACATGCCAACCGACACGATGCGGTCGAACGGCGCGCCGAGGCTTGGCCCGACATCGCGATAGTCGATCAGTTCGAAACGGACATGATCGGACACGCCCGCATCGGCGGCGCGTTGCCGCGCGATCTTCAACTGCTCTTCCGACAGCGTGACGCCCAGCACATCGACGCCGCATGTCTTGTGCAGATACAGCGCCATGCCGCCCCACCCGCAACCGATGTCCAGAACCTTCATGCCGGGCTCAAGCGCCAGCTTGGCGGCGATATGCGCTTTCTTGTCGACCTGTGACTGTTCCAGCGTGATGCCCGGACTGTTGTCCGCATCGGGCCAATAGGCGCAGCTATATTGTTTGTCGGCATCGAGAAACAGGGCGTAGAGCGCCGCCGACAGATCATAATGATGGGCGACGTTCGCCTTTGCCTTGCGGCGATCATTCACCTGCGCGACGCGGCGGGCGATCTTCTTCGCGGCGCGGCTGATAGGGCTTGCCGCGTCGATGTCCTTGCCGCTTTCCCAGGGGTTGTTGCCCCGGATGAAGGCGATGAAGTCCATGATGTCGCCGCCCTCGATCGTCGCGCGGCCATCCATATAGGCCTCGGCGATCCCGAGGCGCGGGTCGCGGACGATATCGAGCGGCACCTTCTTGTCGTGCAGCCGGAGGGTCAGGTCAGGGAAGTCGGGATCGGCCGTGCCGAACTGGCGGTTCCTCCCGTCGGAGTAGACAAGGGTCAGGCGTCCCCGGCTAACCAGCCGGCTGAGCACTTTCTCGAATAGCCACATGCCACGGGTAATGCGCGATCATAACGGCCGCGTCAAAGCCTGAATGCGGTTGTGCGCATGACAAATAGAGCAGGTTGCCTTGTGCCGCAGAGGTGGTGTGGCATCCCTGCATCAGCGTGCAACCTTTTCTGCTGCGCTGCGGCGAATGCCTTCATTACGTTCATGTGACAGCCATCTGAGGGGCGCATAAGCCCCTTGCCGCAGCAAAGTAAACATGTGCGGTGAAGTAGAAGACGTTATGATATCACGGAATTTCAAGAGGTCGTGGAACAAATTTAATCGACTTTCACCCCCTTGAACCGCAGTCGGACAGATCAAAGATAAGCGCCGACCCGGCCGGGTATCGAATTCAATACAATGAGGTTTTACCATGAAGACTGCGATTTTCGCGGCTATTGCCGTTGCGTCCGTTTCTGTTCCTGCTTTTGCGCAGGACGAAGCGCCCTTTACTGGACCTCGGGCCGGCGTGACTGTCGGTTACGACAAATATGCGGGCCGTGACGGCGTGAGCTATGGCGTGAACGCGGGCTATGACCTGCCGGTCGCCCAGAACGTGACCGCCGGTGTCGAAGTGTCGCTGGGCGACTCCTCGGTTAAGGGCGCTGGCATCAAGGCCAGCCGCGATCTTGCCGCGTCGCTGCGCCTCGGCTATGTCGTCAATCCGCGCGTCCTGGCCTTCACCAAGGTCGGCTATGCCGACAGCCGCATCGAGGCGGCCGGTACCGGCACAGCATTCGAAGGCGTTCGCTATGGTGGCGGTCTGGAGTTCGCGGTGACGCCGAACACCTATCTGTCGGCCGAGTATCAGCGCACCGAATATGAGCAGAATATCGGCGGTCGTGACGCCGGCGTGGTCGGGATCGGCTTCCGCTTCTGATCCGACGGCCATAGTAAAAAGAGGAGGGGCGGTCCTGCGGGGCCGCCCCTTTTTCGTCAGAAGGGGAAGGGAAGGATGTCCGGCTCCACCCATATCCTGCGCGCCTCTACCGACAATAATCGCTCGCGCGACCAGTAGGCAGAGAGCCAGTCCTTGTCTCCGCACCGCCCCGCCATCAGCGCGGCATGGCTTTCGTGCAGCGGGCGCTCGCCGGTCTCGGCATCGAGAAAGGCCCGCGTCGCGCGGATCGAGGCGAGGGTGATCGTCTCATGATAGCCCGCCGTAGCGCTGTTCACGCCACCGACCGACTCGTTGTAGCGGCGGATCATGCCGGGCATGTCCCGCTCAGGCAGGATGTCTGCGCGGCGGCGGATCAGCCAGATGGCCGCGGCGAAATGGGCGGCGTGAGTCCAGGCCTCTTTTGGGAGTGTCAGATTCGCGAAGCGTGCGCCGATCGCCTCGATCTCTGTCTCGGTTGCATAGGGTGTAAATCGTGTCGTCATCGTCATTCTCCTGTGGTCGAGCCGACCGGCGGAGCGCAAACAAAAACCCCGCCGGAAGCGGCGGGCTGCTTGGGTCATGGTCGCTGGAGGAAGGCGGTTAGCCTGTCCGGTCATCCATGCCCGCAGGGCAGCCCGCCAGTGAGCGGGTTTGTTGGGTACGGGTGAGGGTGATCATCGGGACCATGGGGAGTGGATAAAGGGAGCAGGCACATAACACAATGTGCTCCTGCGAAAGCAGGAGCCTAGTCCTGCCGTCTGAACTGGGCTCCTGCTTTCGCAGGAGCACGATTGATTGAACCGAGCAAAAACTACCCCAGCGCCAGTTGCTTTTCTTCCGCCAGCCGGTCGAGTTCCGCACGGCTCTTCTTTTCCGACGCCGATTTGAGCTGCCCGCAGGCCGCCATGATGTCGCGCCCCCGTGGCGTGCGGACAGGCGCGGAGATGCCGGCCTCGAACACCAGATTGCTGAACGCCCGGATGCGTTCGGGCGTCGAGCATTCGTAATTTGCGCCCGGCCAGGGATTGAACGGGATCAAATTGACCTTCGCAGGCAGCTTATATTTGCGGATCAGGCGGACGAGTTCGCGCGCGTCGTCGTCACTGTCATTCTTGTCCTTCAGCATCACATATTCAAAGGTGATGCGGCGGGCATTGTTTGCTTTAGGGTAATCGGCGCAGGCCTGAAGCAGCTCCTCGATCCCGTATTTTCGGTTGATCGGCACGATCTCGTCGCGCACTTCCTTGGTCACCGCGTGGAGCGAAACGGCGAGGTTCACGCCGATCTCCTCCGCAGCGCGCGCCATCATCGGCACGACGCCGCTGGTGGACAGGGTGATGCGCCGCTTCGACAGGGCAAGGCCGTCGCCGTCCATCACGACCTTCAGCGCGTCGCGGACATTCTCGAAATTATAGAGCGGCTCGCCCATGCCCATCATCACGATGTTGGTGAGCAGGCGACCGTCGGCGGTGTAGTGCGGCGCGTCCTCATCCTCGTCAGCGTCGTTCGCCGCAGCCCCGGCCGAAGCGTCCGCCGCCATGGTGCCGCGCGGCCATTCACCCAACGCGTCGCGCGCCAGCATGACCTGCCCGACAATCTCGCCGGGCGTCAGGTTGCGGACGAGGCGCATCGTGCCGGTGTGGCAGAAGCGGCAGTTGAGCGTGCAGCCGACCTGGCTGGAGACGCACAGCGTGCCCCGGTCCGCGTCGGGGATGAACACCATCTCATAATCCTGGCCATCGTCCGATCGCAGCAGCCATTTGCGCGTGCCGTCGCTCGACACCTGCGCCTCCACCACCTGCGGGCGGCCGACGATGAAGCGCGCCGCCATCCATTCCCGCATCGGCTTGGCGAGGTCGGTCATGGCGGTGAAATCGGTCTCGCCACGATGATAAAGCCAGTGGAACAGCTGTTTGGCGCGCAGCTTCGATTGCTTCTCGTCCAGCCCGGCCTCGGCAAGCGTATCGCGAATCTGCGGACGCGACAGGCCCAGCAGGTCGATCCGCCCGTCATCACGGGGCGTCACGGCGCGCGGAACCGGCACCGGGTCAATATGTCCGGGAATTTGCATGAGCGCGCATATAGGGCGAAAGCGCCCGAAACGCTAGGCCCGCGCTGTCACCCCGCCCGTGCGCATCCCAATGCCGCCGCGTCGATGGCGGTTGCCGCGCCGCGCAGCGCATAGACGTCCGCAAACGCCCGGCCATTGCTGGCTCTGCCCTGCACGCTCATGCTGGTGCCGGAGCGGATGGCGGCGACGATCGCGGCGTCAGCGCGGCGATCAGCGGCCCAGGCGTCGGCTGCGCCCGCGACAAGGGCGAAGCGTTGATCACCGATGCTGAGCGTCACTCTGTTGTTGGGGGTTTTCGGGTCGTCCGGCGTCCGCGCGCGGCTGAGGCGGAAATGGACCTGGCCGCGCACGCCCTGCCGCGGCCATGAGCCGATGGAGGCATAGGCGGGCCATGCGCTGTCCCGATGTTTGCGGACCGGCTCGGCGATGGCGTAGCAGCGTGGAACGCTGGGATCGCGGAACGCGCCCCAGCTTTCAAAGACGCCGAGCGAGTCCCGCGCCTGCGCCGGCGTGGCAAACGCCGCAATCAGAAATGCCAAGGCCGGGATGCGCGTCATTTCCGAATGGCAAAGACGATGCCCACAGCTTTTGCAAGCGCGTCGTGCGCCAATCACCGACGAACGCTTGCCCAACAAGACATAGTTGCTAATGAGGGGAGGCATTTCCCAGACTGCCCGGACTCGCGCCGGGACTCGTTGGCAAGCGGGGTCCGGGAATTCGGGGCGGGACCGTAGAAGAGAATCGGGATTAGGGAATGAAGGCCACCATCGAACGCGCGACCCTTCTGAAGGGTTTGAGCCATGTCCAGTCGGTGGTCGAGCGGCGCAACACCATCCCCATCCTGTCCAACGTGCTGATCGAGGCGACAGCGAACGGCACGCTAAAGCTGATGGCGACCGACCTTGACCTTCAGATTGTCGAGAGCATCCAGGCGCAGGTCGATACGCCCGGCGCGACGACCCTGTCCGCCCACACATTGTTCGACATTGCGCGCAAACTGCCCGAGGGCAGCCAAGTGTCGCTGCAGGCCGCCGACGGCAAAATGCTGATCCAGGCGGGCCGCGCGAAGTTCAACCTGTCCACCCTGCCGCGCGACGATTTCCCGGTGATCGCCGAGGGAGACCTGCCGACCGCGTTCGAGCTGCCGGCGGCGACGCTGATCCAGATCATCGACAAGACGCGCTTCGCCATTTCGACCGAAGAGACGCGCTATTATCTGAACGGCATTTTCTTCCATGTGTCGGAAGACCCGCAGCCGGTGCTGAAGGCGGCGGCGACGGACGGTCACCGGCTTGCGCGCGTCACCGTGCCCCGGCCGGACGGCGCGGAGAAGATGCCCGACATCATCATACCGCGGAAGTGCATCGCCGAACTGCGCAAGCTGCTCGATGAGGTCGATGGCAGCGTCGACATCACCCTGTCGGCGAGCAAGATTCGCTTTGGCCTGGGCAGCGCGATCCTGACCAGCAAGCTGATCGACGGGACCTTCCCCGATTATAGCCGCGTCATCCCGACCGCGAACGACAAGCTGCTCAGGATCGATCCGCGCAGCTTCGAGGAGGGCGTCGACCGAGTCGCGACCATCGCCACGGAGAAAACCCGCGCGGTGAAGATGGCGCTCGACAAGGACAAGATCACCCTGTCGGTCACCAGCCCGGAGAATGGCACGGCGGCAGAAGAAGTGCCGGGCGATTTCGCCGGCGAGGGCTTCGACATAGGTTTTAACGCCCGCTACCTGCTCGACATATTGCAGCAGGTGGACAGCGATCTGGTCGAACTGCATCTGGCCGACGCGGCGGCGCCGACGCTTATTCGCGAGAATGACAAGAGCGCTGCGCTCTACGTCCTCATGCCGATGCGGGTTTGATCACCGAAGTCATACACCGTTCGGGCTGAGCTTGTCGAAGCCCTGCACTTCTTTTCGAGTAAGGACAGTCCTTCGACATTCGAGCGAGCCACGCGTCTCGCTCGAACAGGACGAACGGAGGAAAGGTGTCCTCCCCGCTCTATGCCCCCGAAATCGCGGAGACCATTTCGGGGATGGATGTGAATTTCTCCCTGGGTGCGCCGCTGCGGGCGTGGGCGACTTCGGCTAGGTCGATCTTCTGCCAGTCGCGGAAAGTGACGACATCCACCTTGCGCTCCGCCATTAGTCTGTCGAGGCCCTCGCGGCCTTCCTTGCCGGAGCCGGCACCGATATCCGCGCCGATCTTTTCGGCGATCATGTAGCCGTCCGGGCGGTTGGTGCCGATCGTGCCGGTCGGCCCGCGCCGCGCCCAGCCGACACAATAGAGGCCGTCCTTGATGCGCCCTTCCTGATTGGCGAAACGGCCGAGCTTCGTATCATAGGGCACGCCCTCGATCGGCGGTGTGCGGTAGCCGATGCAACTTACCACCAGAGACACATCGATGTCATAGCGTTCGCCCGTGCCGGTCGCATTGCCTTCGCCATCCAGTCTCGTGCGTTCCAGGGTGAGGCGTTCGACCTTCCCGTCGCCGCTGATCTCCACAGGAGCGGCGAAGAAGTCAAAATCTATCGTCACAGCCTTTTCGGATGCTTCCGTCGCGAATTTGCGGAGCAGTCCGACCGACTTGCGCACGCCGGGGTCCAGCTTGCCATCGCTTTCCGGCGCGGGCAGGTCAGCGGCGTCCACATGCGGCGCGGCGCGTTCGAGATGGCCCAGTTCACCCAGCTCCTTGGGCGTCATCGCGATCTGGTGAGGACCGCGCCGTCCCACGATGGTGACATGGGTCACCTGAGACGCGGTCAGGGATGAGAGGGCGTGGGCGACAATGTCGCTGCCCGCGAACTCATTCTCCGACTTGGACAGGATGCGGGCGACGTCCAGCGCGACATTGCCATTGCCGATGACCGCGACACTCTTGCCGGACAGGTTAGGCGCGAGGCCTGCAAATTCGGGATGGCCATTATACCAGCCGACAAAGGCTGCGCTGCCGACGACACCGGGCAGGTCGTCGCCAGGAATGCCGAGCGGGCGGTCGCCGGGTGCGCCGGTCGCCAGCACGACGGCGTCATACAACTCCAGCAGTTCCGCGATGGCGATGTCCTTGCCTACCGAGACATTGCCGACGAAATGCACCATGTCCGTCAGCGCCACTGCCTCATAGCGTTTTGACACGGCCTTGATGGACTGATGGTCGGGCGCGACGCCGGAACGGATGAGGCCGAAGGGGACGGGCATGCGGTCGATGATATCGACCTGCGCCTCTTCGCCGAACGCCTTGCCGCAGGCTTCGGCCGTGTAATAGCCCGCAGGCCCCGAGCCGATAATCGCGATATGCCGCATCCGCTTCTCCTGTCTTTATTCTTGGGACCCATGCTAACGCAGGACGACGCCTGCACAACCCCAAATGCAGGCCCGAATATTGTGAGGAATGGGGTGCGGGGGTGCACCAGAAAATATCGCCGAAACCCGCCGCTTATTTCGTCTTTGTAACCGGATTTAAAGCAGTGACGGTGCATCACGCCGTCATGTCGATATCTCGCGCCGCCATTTCCCAAACCAAAGACCCGCGGCGAACCACGTTTCTGGTATCGCTAGGCCTTGCCGACGGCGGGCAGGATGTGCCTCCGGCCTGGCTGATTAGCGCGATCCGTTCGATCTGCGTGCTCTGGCCGCTGGTCCTGATTTCCAAGCTGGCCTGTGCGGGCGTCATGATGACGCTTGGTGAAGTCGATATGCGGTCTCTGGGCGTTGTTACCATTGCGACGGGCGGGATTGCGATCCTGACAGACCTTATCCTTGTCGCCGTACCGCGCGTTGCTTTCTTCCGGCTCTATCCACCGCACACGCAACTGCGGGCAATATTGCCCGTCGCTTTCCTGTCTGGCGCGACGTTCAGCTATTGGCTGGAACTGGCTTCGTCCGCGTCCGCCACGACCAGCATCGGGCCGTGGATGATGTTCGCGGCCGTGACGGCGCTGATCGCCGTATCGATTTTCGGAAGCCGCCGTATCCTCGGTCTTGCCTATTGTGTGGGCGCCAGCTTGCCATTGACACTGATCACCGATGACATCGCGCATTTTGCCATTCTGGGGCTGTCCATCGCGGCTATCGCCTTCGCATCGGTGCGGCAGGCGAAGGTTGACCAGATGCGCTTGCTTGCCAATCAGGAGGCGCAGCAGCGAGGTCGCCGTGCGGAACGCCTGTTGAACGAGCATGAGCGGTCCGGCCGTGGCTGGTTCTGGGAAACGGATCGTCAGGGATGCATTACCTACATTTCCGAGACTCTCGCCGAATCGCTGGGCGTGAAGTCCAAGGAACTGCTCGGCCGCGCTCTGACCGACCTGATTTCTCAGGGGGAAAGACAGCGGGGCGACGGAGAGCGGACGCTAGGATTCCACTTGTCCGCCCGATCCTCCTTTTCCGAAATCGCCGTTCGGGTGGCGATGAGCGAGGAAGAGCGTTGGTGGGCCGTTTCGGGTCAGCCGATCATCAGCGATTTCGGCCAATTTCATGGCTTTCGCGGCAGCGGCACTGACCTTACCGACATGAAGCGGTCCGAAGCGGAGGTTACGCGGCTGGCGCAATATGATTCGCTGACGGGCCTTGCCAACCGGGTTCAGATGATGCGCACGCTGGAGCAGGCAGTCGTCGGCACGCGTGGTCAGCCGGGCGATTGCGCGCTCCTGCTGCTCGACCTCGACCGGTTCAAGGGTGTCAACGATACGCTCGGCCATCCCGCCGGCGACCAGTTGCTGCGTCTCGTCAGCGAGCGGTTGCAGCGGGTGATTGGTGAGCGTGGACGAGTCGGACGTCTTGGTGGCGACGAGTTCAAGGTCGTGTTGCCCGGTCGCACTGACCGGCAAATGTTGGGCGCTATCGCCGACGCCATCATCCTATCCCTGTCGCAGCCCTATGCGATCGAAAGCAGCCAGGTTGTGATCGGCGCGTCCATTGGCATCGCCATCTGTCCGGACCATGGCGTGACCGCCGACGCGATGATCCGCAACGCTGACCTCGCCCTTTATGCGGCGAAAGGCGATGGGCGCGGCGTCTATCGCTTCTATTCGTCCGAAATGCATGCGGATGCGGAGGACCGGCGGCAGCTGGAAGAGGATCTGCGCGGCGCGCTCGTCGCTGACGGCCTGCACCTCGTCTATCAGCCGGTGGTGAGTTCCGCGACCGAACAGGTCACTGGATATGAGGCGCTGCTGCGCTGGAGCCATCCGACGCGTGGGCTGATTTCGCCGACTCTGTTTATCCCGATCGCCGAGGAAACCGGGCTTATCTCGCAGATCGGCGAGTGGGTGTTGCGGACGGCCTGTCGTGACGCAGCCCGGTGGCCCAACGGCATCCGCGTGGCGGTCAACGTCTCGCCGATCCAGTTCGCCAACCCGTCGCTGCCAAGCATTGTCATGAGCGCGCTTGCCGGAGCGGGGCTGTCCGCCGAACGGCTGGAGCTGGAAATTACCGAGAGCGTGTTCCTGAACGACGACGCCGACACCGATGCGATGTTCGCCCGGCTGAAGGGTGTGGGCGTGCGGCTGGCGCTCGACGATTTCGGCACCGGCTATTCCTCGCTCGGCTATCTGAAGAAGGCGCCGTTCGACAAGATCAAGATCGACCAGAGCTTCGTGCGCGGCGCGGCGATCCAGGGCAATCGCAACAGCGCGATCATCAAGTCGATCGTCAGCCTGGCCGAGGCGCTGTCGATGGACACGACCGCGGAAGGCGCGGAAACCCATGACGAACTGGACATGATCCGCCAGCTGGGGTGCAGCCATGTGCAGGGCTATATCTATGGCAAGCCGATGCCGGCCGCCGAGGTGCTCGCGCGTCTGGGCGCGGACGGCATGCGGGCGACGCCAGACGGCTATCGCTCCAGCCGCCCGGCGCGGAAATCCATGCTGCGCTCGGTCTCGGTCCTGCATGACGGCCATCGTTATTCGGCGCGCGTGCGCAATATCTCGTCCACCGGCGCGCTGATCGAAGGGCTCTGGAACGTGCCGACGGATACCGTCTTCCTTGTTGATCTGGCCGACGGTTATGCCGTTCAGGCGACCGCACGCTGGTCCGTCGAGGACCGCATGGGTATCGAATTCCACGCCAATATCGACGTGGATAGGCTGAAGGCGGCGTCAGCGCCAAGGGCCTTGGCGTCTTAGCTTGCCTGCTGACAGGATGAGACGGGTTTGACGAGTGCTCCTGCGAAAGCAGGAGCCCAGGGCGACTAAGCGCCACGCACCCTGGGTTCCTGCTTTCGCAGGAACACGTGCCGATAGTTGCAACGGCCGGGCCGCCTGCTAGGCTCATATCCGTCCGATGTCCGTTCCCGAAATCATCGCCGTAGTGCTTGGCCTGGCCAATATCCTGCTGCTCGTGCGGCGGAGCATCTGGAACTATCCGTTTGGCATCGCGATGGTGTGCCTCTACGCTTGGATATTCTTTCATGCGCGGCTCTACAGCGACACGCTGCTGCAAATCTTCTTCCTGATCCTCAACGCCTATGGCTGGTTCCACTGGAGCCGCGCGACGGATGGCGACGAAGTGCCGGTGCGGATGCTGACGGCGCGCAGCCGGAGTATCGCCATCGTCGGCGTCGCGATGGCGAGCCTGATCTGGGGGAGCGCCATGGCGCGGTGGACGGATGCGGCGGCGCCCTATTGGGACGGGACGATCGCAATGCTGAGCGTCCTGTCGCAATTCCTGCTGGCGAAGCGGTTCGTCGAGAACTGGATCGGTTGGATCGTCGTCGATTGCCTGGCGATCATGCTGTTCTGGACGTGGGGGCTGCAACTGACAGCCGGGCTCTACGTGGTGTTCCTGATCCTGTCGGTGGTGGGGCTGAGGGAATGGCTGCGCGCGCGGGCGCAGCATGTTTGATGTGGTCCTTCACGGACCGGAGAGTGTGGGAAAATCCACGCTGGCGGCGCAGCTTGCCGCGCATTTCGGCACGGTGTGGGTGCCGGAATATGGCCGGACCTATTGCGAGGTCAACGGAACGGACCTTTTTCCGCAGGACCTGATCGCGATCCAGAAGGGGCATGTCGCGGCGCGGACGGCGATGGCGGACGAGGCGCAAGGCGGCCTGATCATTCAGGATACCGATCCCCTGATGACGGCAGCGTGGAGCATGATGCTGTTCGGGCATCGCCTGCCCGAACTGGACGCCTTTGCGGACGTGGGCGATCTCTATCTGCTGATGGAGAATGATCTGCCATTCGTGCAGGATAGTGTGCGCTTCTTCGCGGACCGGAAGCGGCAGGAGCGCTTCATGGCGCTGTGCGAGGCGGAACTGGTGCGCAGGGCCGTGCCCTATGTCCGCATCGGCGGATCGCGGGAGGCGCGTTTTGAACGTGCCGTCGCCGCAATCCGGGATGTTCTGAATTTCCCCTCCCGCTAACGGACGGGAGGGGAAAGTCGTTACTTCGCCTGAGGCGCAGCCGCTGCCGCGTTATCCGGTAGGCCGCCCAGCTGAGTCACCAGCTTGGTGTAGGCGTCGAGATAGGCAAGCACGATGACCTGGCCGATATCGGTATTCTGATAGCCGCCGCCGCCAGCACCGGCGAAACCGCCCCACCAGCCTGCGCCGCCGCCGGCGCCGAAGCTGAGGTCGGACTTGCGGGCATAGCCCTCGGTCATCGCCTCTTCCTCGGTCGTGCGGGCATTAACGATGGACAGGGTCACGTTCGCCTCGCTCTTCTTGACCGAGATGCCGCCGGCGAGAGCGCCGAAGGCCGAACGACCCAGAAAGCCACCCAGAACCGCGCCGACGGCGTTGCCGCCGCTGTTGCGGTTGGACGAGACAATGTCAGGCTGCAGGAAGTAGTCGGCGGCCTTCACCTGGCCCTTGCCGAGGTTCGAACCGGCCTGAAGCTCGCCCGAATCCGCCATGGCGCGCTCAAGGTTGCGGCTGGCCATAGAGCGGCCGCGATTGACGAGGCCGAAGCAGCCGGACTGCTGCACGAAAATCTTCAGGATGACTTCCGGGCTTCCCAGGTTCAGCTCACGCCACCACTGATTGTCGGGTTCGACGATGGCGACGGTGCCCAGCTTACGGGTGCAGTGCGGAATGTCGCGCTGGCCCTTTTCCTGATCGCGGCGACCGGACGATGCGCCCTTGGTCGTGCCGTCCTTGTTGGTCTTGCCCGATGCGCTTGTCACCGCTGCGGAGGACATGACAGGCGTTGCCACCATCGCGGCGGCGGCAAGGGTGGAAACCAGTGTCTTCATGATGATAAAAACCCCCTAAAAAGGCGAATGAGTGCCGTTACTTATCGTTGCGGACGCGACCTCGCTTTTCCGGCGCCGTCTAGCATAGTGCGAAAACCTTGCATACTGGTTGCGAAAGGCCGGAATGAGACAGCTTTGCTGACAGGTAAGAAATCCCCTGCTATCGGGCGCGGATGACCGAACTCTCGCATATCCGCAACTTCTCCATCATCGCCCATATCGACCATGGCAAGTCGACGCTCGCCGACCGGCTGATCCAGCGCACCGGCGGCCTTACCGATCGCGAAATGTCCGCGCAAGTTCTTGATAATATGGACATTGAGAAGGAGCGCGGCATCACCATCAAGGCGCAGACGGTACGCCTCAACTATACTGCGAAGAATGGCGAGCTGTATGAGCTGAACCTGATGGACACGCCGGGCCATGTCGACTTCGCCTATGAAGTGTCGCGGAGTCTCGCCGCGTGCGAGGGCGCGCTGCTGGTCGTGGACGCGGCGCAGGGGGTCGAGGCGCAGACGCTGGCCAACGTCTATCAATCGATCGAGCATGACCATGAGATCGTGCCCGTCATCAACAAGATCGACCTGCCCGCCGCCGAACCGGAGAAGGTGAAAGCGGAGATCGAGGAAGTGATCGGCCTGGATGCGTCCGAAGCCGTGCTGGCGTCGGCCAAGTCCGGCATTGGCATTGACGAGGTGCTGGAAGCCATCGTCAAGAAGATCCCGCCGCCCAAGGGCGACCGGGACGCGCCGCTCGAAGCGATGCTGGTAGACAGCTGGTACGACCCCTATCTGGGCGTCGTCATTCTGGTGCGCGTGATGAACGGTGTCATCAAGAAGGGCCAGCAGATCAAGTTCATGATCGGCGGCACCGAGCATCTGGTCGACCGGGTCGGCTGCATGCGGCCCAAGATCGAGAATCTGCCGGAAATTTCGGCCGGCGAGATCGGCTTCATCACTGCGCAGATCAAGGACATCAGTCAGACCCGGGTCGGCGACACCATCACCACGGTCAAGAACCCGGCCGCCAAGCCGCTGCCGGGCTTCAAGGAAGTGCAGCCGGTGGTGTTCTGCGGCCTGTTCCCGGTGGACGCGGCGGATTTCGACAAGCTGCGCGACAGCATCTCCAAGCTGCGGCTGAACGACGCGAGCTTCAGCTTCGAGATGGAGAGCAGCGCGGCGCTGGGCTTCGGCTTCCGCTGCGGGTTTCTGGGCCTTCTCCATCTGGAGATCATCCAGGAGCGGCTGACGCGCGAATATGATCTGGATTTGATCACAACCGCGCCGTCGGTGGTCTACAAGATCCAGCTGACGCATGGGAATGGCGAGCTGGAACTGCACAACCCCACCGACATGCCCGACCCCACCAAGATCGCGGACATCGAGGAGCCGTGGATCGAGGCGGTGATCTATTGCCCGGACGAATATCTCGGCTCCATCCTGAAGCTGTGCCAAGACCGGCGCGGCATCCAGAAGAACCTGACCTATGTCGCGCAGCGGGCGCAGGTGACGTATGAACTGCCCCTCAACGAAGTCGTGTTCGACTTTTACGATCGCCTGAAGAGCATCAGCCGCGGCTATGCCAGCTTCGACTATCACCAGATCGGCTATCGCGAGGGCGACCTCGTCAAGATGAGCATCATGGTGAACAGCGAGCCGGTCGATGCGCTCAGCATGATCGTCCATCGCGGCACGGCGGAGACGCGCGGACGCGGCATGTGCGAGCGGCTAAAGGACCTGATCCCCCGGCACCTGTTCAAGATCCCGATCCAGGCGGCGATCGGCGGCAAGGTGATTGCCCGCGAGACCATCGCCGCGATGCGCAAGGACGTGACCGCCAAATGCTATGGCGGCGACATCAGCCGCAAGAAGAAGCTGCTCGACAAGCAGAAGGAAGGCAAGAAGCGGATGCGCGAATATGGGTCGGTGTCGATCCCGCAGGAGGCGTTTATTGCGGCGTTGCGGATGGGGGATGAGGGGTAGGTTGCGCTCAAGCGCCGAACTATCCTAACCTCGTCATTCCCGCGAAGGCAGGAATCCATCCACCTTCGGCATTTGCATCGCATGAGGATTTGTGAATTTCCGCCTTTGCGGGAATGACGATCTGGTTGGCGAAAGAAAACTTATGAGTCTCTGTCAAGATTGACCAGATGACTGTCTGATTTGCTCCCAGCCGAGCCTAATCATCCGTCCGACTAACTTCGCGGCGAAAATTGGAAACGTAAAAAGCGAAATTCCGGTGAGTCCAATCAATGAATATGTAGCGGCGGTGGATCGGGAAATTTCTGCACTCCAAGCATATGTCAGGTAACATCCAGCGACGAAAATCGTGAAAGAAACGCATGAACAGATGACTAGGGCGCGCAAAGAGAGGCGATGCCTATAAATCATCTCAATGTCTCCAGATTGAAGGCCCAACCTTAACTGCAAATGCTCGACAATGTTGGATGCTTTTAATTCACCGGTGCCCGTCTCCGATAACTCAACGCCTCCGCCACATGCACCCGGCCCACATCTTCCGCGCCGGCCAGATCCGCGATCGTCCGCGCTACCCGCAGCACGCGCGTATAGCCGCGCGCCGACAGCTTCATCGCGGCGGCAGCTTGCGCCAACAACTGACGCCCTGCCTCGCCCGGACCGGCGACCTTTTCCAACATCTCGCCGTCCACTTCCGCATTGGTGCGCGTGGGTGTGTCCGCATAGCGGATGAGGTGGATGGCTCCCGCTCACGGCATCTAAGTGCCAAGATGAGTTGCTGTCATGCAAACCCGATAAGGAGCCACCCACCATGGAGATTAGCACGATCGGCCTTGATTTG